>Ga0307412_10000164_pt1 | contig 47105 bp, 31 predicted proteins | sample DK1Cmetagenome_3_FD_203823 | JGI IMG/M metagenome (GOLD analysis project Ga0307412, IMG submission 203823) | Maize rhizosphere microbial communities from greenhouse at UC Davis, California, United States - DK15-C-1 | ecosystem: Host-associated > Plants > Roots > Rhizosphere > Soil | place: USA...
CACAATCTCAACTTCACGCAGCTTGCCGATGATCTCTTCCGGCTTGTGCTTCTTGAATGGCATCTGTCGTCCCTTTCGTGGTCCAGACTATCATAGTCGCTGGGCCACTCAGCAGGGGGCAGATCAAGCCACTGTGCAGTGAACCCAAGGGACATCAAGGGACTAACCGTCACCCCGATATGACTCTGTGAATATAAGCCAGTCCGACGATCAGGAGGGCGCTGACAACGATCACAATCAGAACCAACAGGAACAAGGTGAAATAGACGCCGCCCGACCGGTCATGCTTGGCAAGAGCCACCAACAAGAGTGCCAGCAGGAGGAGAAAAGCGAACGGCCGTGAAAATGGAAATGCCACGCTCGGAAAAAGCAAGGTCGCCAGGGGCAGAATGGCACCCTTCCGCCGAATGAGATCCTTTAGGCCATTCATGGTTGGGTTCCCGTCCATCAGCTGGCATGGTTGCGCCGCCCAAGAGCGCTGTCTAGCCGGGACCGTCGCTGCAATATCACTGTAAATCATCTTCTTTGTTATCCAAGCGACCACAGCGCCGCCTGGCGGAAAGATTAGGAGACGTCTGCTGCATGTCTCTGCTCCACGAACCTCTGCCAACGCACACCAGAAATCAACAACATGGTTCCAGTTGCCTCGTATTTGGTCTCCATTTACTCGATCAAATGCCGATGTGGATTGCTGTAGCGGCTCAAGCGCGGCGATGCGACGGCCGCTCAATCCGGATGCGCGGCAGCGAATAGGCATTGCCCGTCCCCTGATGGGGCGTGGCAATCGACAGATGATGTCCGCGCTGCACACCCAGATAGCGCACGCACCAAACGTCCGATGCCGAGCCGTGCGACATGAACGTCAGGGAGGGCGAGACAGTATGACGCTCGAGCCGGTCCAGATCATCGTCGATGCCTCGACCCGTGCCCTTCAGGAACGCCTCGCATTCCGTCCACAGCCGGCGAATCTGCTGGTCGCGGCGTCTGGTGGGCATGCGACGCAGCTGGTCAAGATGGGCGTCTTGAAGGAACAACCGGGCGATCGACATGGCGTCGTCCAACGGCTCCGCGGGTTCGACATCGACACCGATACCCTTGGGTCCCAGCGCGATCGCCAGAAGGGCTGCGCTGTGGCTGACGTTGAAATCACAGCCGGCGCCCGGCACCCAAGGCCGGCCGCGAACGCTCCGCCGCAGGGGAACCGCTTCGGGCGCGCAGCCCAGTCGATCCGCCAGCACCTGGCGCGCCAAGGCGAAGGAGAGGCGCTGCCGCATCCTATCCCGCGGGAAGCGCAGGGTGGCCACCTTCTCCTGTTCCTCGGGCGAAAGACATGCGCCGAGGCTGTGCTGAACGGGATGCCAGTCGGCGAAGGCGAACAAGGAGACAGTCACCGGCTCGCGCGGCAACCGACCAGCGCTATCCGACAGCATAAGCAACGGCACGCGAGCTTTCCTGCTCGCAATTGCGGTGCAGCGACTGCACGATTTCGCTGGCCCTGCGAGGCAGAACGGAAAGCAACCCATCGCTCAGGCCATGGGTGGCCTCGCAGCAGCCTTGCAGATATATGCCGGCGTCGCAAAGGCTCGTCGTCGGCAGGCGATAGTCGCGGCCCGGCTCGAAAGATTCCAGGCAGGATATCATCGGATCAAGGAAGGCCGCCGGCGCCACGTGCCGATAGCCAGTGGCGAGAATGACGGCGTCATAGCCTCGCGTCACGGTCGAGCCGTCATCCATGTTATGCAGGTCAAGCGCGACGCCTCCCTCGTCGCGCGGCCGCGCGGCGCGGACCTCGTGACGCGGGACCAGCCGGTGCCGGTTCACGCCTGTGACGCGCTGCTGGTAGAAAGTATCGAAGATCCGCTCGATGAGATCGGGGTCCACGACCGAGTAATTGGTGCTGGCGAAGTCGCCGACCAATCGGCGCCGTTCCTCGGCCGGACGTCCATGGAAGTAATCGGTATATTCAGCGTTGAAAATCTCGTTGACGAAGGGGCTGCTGTCGGCCGGCCGCAATGTGGAGGCGCGCGCGATGAAGTCCACGGCCACGCCGCGCCCGTGCAGGTCGATGAATATCTCTGCTGCGCTTTGTCCGAAGCCGATGACGGCCACGCGTTCGGCCGAGCCGAGGCGGTCCGCTGCCGCGAGATAACGGCTGGAATGAATGACGGAAGGTTCATCTCCCAGCCCGGCAAATGCATCCGGCACGCAGGCCTGCCCGCCCGTCGAGATCACCACGTTGCGCGTCAACCAGTGCCGTTCCCGCCCCTGTCCATCCCGCGCATGGACGCGAACATGTGGCACGCGGCCATGGTGCCATTGCGGTTCGATCGCGAGGACCTGCTGACCGTAGGAGCAGTCATCCGCGAAATGGCCGGCTGCCCAGCGCATATAATCATTGAACTCATGTCGGCTCGGATAGAAGGTCCGTGTATTGATGAAGTCCTGGAACCGTCCATGCACATGCAGATAGTTCAGGAAACTGAATGGACTGGTCGGATCGCGCAGGGACACGAGATCCTTCAGGAATGAAATCTGCATCCGTGCGCCATCCAGCAGCATGTCGGGATGCCAGATAAACTGTTCGCGTTTTTCAAGGAAGTGACAGGCCAGTTGGCTGTTCGCTTCCCGCATCGCGATGGCGAGAGCGAGGTTGGATGGGCCAAAGCCGATGCCGACGCAATCCAGCAGCACGGATTTGTCAAAGGAGGTCGTGATGGCGGTCATGCTGGGTCCTTCTGTCATTCTGGGCGTGAGGTGAGGGTCAGGTCCGGGGGACCCAGAGCCGTTCAGCGAAGAAACGTGCGCGAGAGAGGCTGACGAGTAGGGCGCGCTTGTGGGGAAAGTCGAACTCGCGGACCTTGGCGAAGCCGCCCCGGTCGAGATTGCGGATCTGCTGCTGGTGGTTGGCTGCCGGTTCCCCGACGACACGCCGCGTCCGGGGATCGGACAGGAAGATATAGTGGACGATCGAGGGCATCCAGGCGGTGATGTAGTCGCGCCCGCGAATGTCCGCCTCGCCGATCAGAACGTGCCAGCCGCGATCATAATCGTCCGCGTCGCAATGCGGTCCGATACGGTTCTCCTTTGCCCAATAGACCTCGAAATAGCCGAAGGGCCGGCCGTCCAGGCTGGCGATGAGCGGCATGCTGTGCGGATCAGCGAGCTGCGCGTCGAGATAGCGGCGATGATGGTCGAGATCGCCTGCCTCCAGCCAGAACTCGGCGATGCGGGGATCATTCTGCCACCGATGGAACAGGGCAAGGTCACGGTCGATGTCGAGCAGGCGAAGGGACAGAGTCTGGTCAAGCCAGGGGATGTGACGCGAATAGAGGATGCCCGGCTGCGCGAAGGGGCGGCGCGGATGATGGCGCCCGTCCGTGATAGTATAGCTGGCGGGAAAGACGCCATGTCCTTCGCCTGCGGTGCATAGCCACAGGTCGGGCAGCTGATACAGGGCAGAAGCATCGACGCGCCATGTCCCCGCCTCGTCAGGTCGCAGCACGCCGTCGTTGTAGAAGCGGTCGCGCAAGGGTACGGCGATTTCGACAGCGAGATGCGCCGGATCGCCTGCCGCGGCCAATGCGGCGGCGAAGGCCGCGATGGCATGAAGCCGGTCCGCCCCGCCCTGACCAATCTCCTGTTCGAGAGCGAGCACCGCCTCCCCGCTGCGTTCGGCGAGCCGCCAGCGCTGACCCGGCCCCTCGCCGGACGACAGGATGAGCAGGTCGTCATCCCAATGCGGCAATGGGCTGCTGTAGCCAGCCGGTGCGGGCATACCCGCCGGATCGGCTTCACGATCGATCAGTAAAATGCCTTCATTCATCGGGTGGACTTTCGAAAAAGGGGTGTGTCAGCGTCAGCCCGTGGCACCGATGCGGTACGGCAACCCCTCGGCGCGCCACGGGGACAACGCCCCCGCCTCGCACTGGAGGACGCGATCGGCGACGTGGAAGAAGCGGTCGTCATGGCTGACTGCGATGATCGTCCGGCCTTCAGCGCGCAGTTCCGGCAGCAGCTCCTCATAGAAGAAGCGACGGAATATCGGGTCCTGATCCGCCGCCCATTCATCGAGCAGCAGGATCGGCCGCTGCTCCACCGCGGCACTCAACAAGGCGAGCCGCTTGCGCTGGCCTTGCGAGAGGCGAATGTCGGACAGGCGGCCATTCTCTATCCCGACCTTGTCCTCCAGTCGAAGGCGCTGGAGGAAGGCGCGGGCCAGACCTTCGTCAAGCTGGCCAGCCGGGCCGACCAGCCGTTCAAACAGGAATGGCGTGGAGAATACGGCGCTGACCTGTTCACGCAGGGCAGAACGGTCGGCATCGGCCAGCGCATGCCCCGCCAGCCGCACCTCGCCGCTGGTCGGCGCGCGCAGGCCGGCCACTATCGACATCAGTGTCGATTTGCCGCTGCCATTGCCGCCGACGATGAAGATTATCTCGCCCCTACCGATCGCCAGATCGACAGGGCCGAGCCGGAAACCGGGATCGCCATTGGCAGACGGATGCTGAAAGACCACGTCCGTCAGTTCGATCAGCGGCGCGCTGGCGGCCACAGGCAGGACAGTCACATCGGCGGGCGCATGATACTCGCTGCGATGGCGTTCCAGCCGCAGCGCCTCCACCCGTGCCAGCGCGACATTGCCCGACAGCAGGATCGGCAGGGTGCCGACCAGATCGTTGAGCGGCATGCGCAGGAACATCAGCACCAGCACGAACGCGCCGATGCGGGAGGACGGCAGGCCCAGCATCGTCCCCGCAACGAAGATGCCCGCCATCACGCCGAGCACGACCAGCGCGGTCCAGCTGAGGCTGAGCGCCCAATAGCGATCGGCGCTGGTTTCGGTGATCCGCGCATGGTCGGCGGCGGCGACGACGTCCTCGTGGTGGAAAATCTGCCGGCGCCATCCGTTCAGCGCCAGTTCGTACCGGCCTTCGACCGCGCCGCGATAAGCCGCCATGAGGCGGTCGTCGGTCGCGCGCACCTCCATCATCAGGCCGCGCATCTTCAAAACCCAGCGATAGGCGATGGCGACAGCCAGCCCGATCAGCCCCGCGCTGAACGCGAATAGCGGAAGGGAAAGCCATGCCAGATAGCAAAAGCCACCCAGCAGCATGATCGCGTTGGCAAATATCAGCGGAATCCGGTTGAACGCCTGCCCGACGGCGACGATGTCCTTCGTCAGCGTGGCATATAACGCCGGGGCGCCAACCGCCTCCAGCCGTTCAAGGTCGGTGTCCATGATCCGCTTGACCGTTTCGGCCCGCATGTCGGCAACGACGCGGTGGCCGAGCGCGGTCAGGATCGCTTGCGAAAAATAGCCGCACAGGAATACCGATGCGAGCAGCCCCGCCATGATTCCCATACGGGGGCCATCGAAGGGCAGGACGCCAGTGACCAGCGCACTGATCGTGGCGACCAGCGCAAGGCCGGAGATCGCGCCTCCCGCTCCCAGCAACATCGCAACGGGGATGCGCCACTGGAAGCGGCGGAGAAGTGACAGGAGCAGGCTCATAGCGTCTCCAGCAGGTTTGTCATGAAAGCCAGGTCGCCAGCGGCGTCCACGGGCTGCCGGGCGTCGATCAGCGCCGCCATCTGCCGCACGGTCGGCGCGCGGAACAGTTCGGGCAGAGGCAGTTCGTGGCCGAAGGCAGCGCGGATACTCGTCTGCAACCGGGCAAGCCGCAGCGAATGGCCGCCCAGACCGAAGAAATTGTCGGTGACGCCGAAACCGCTCCGGTCGAGCACGTCGCTCCACAGGGTAAGCAGCCGCGCCTCCGTCTCGCCCGCCGGTTCGGCCCGGAATGGTTCGGCCGTCGCATTCGAAACGACGTCAGGCAGCGCGGCGCGATCGACCTTCCCGCTGGCGTTCAGCGGCAGGCCGTCGAGCACCGCCCAGGCGGCAGGCAGCATATAGCATGGCAGGTGCGCCGAGACGTGGGCACTCAGGTCCGCCTGAGCGACCGTCTGCCCAGCCGCCGGCAGAACATAGGCCGCGAGAGTGACGTCCCCATCGCTGTCCGCGCGCGCCACGACCACGGCCTGCGAGACCGCCGGATGCCGTTCAAGCACGGCCTCGATCTCGGCCGGTTCAACACGGAAGCCGCGTATCTTGAGCTGGTGATCGCGCCGTCCGAGGAATTCGATCGTCCCATCCGACCTACGGCGGACGCGGTCCCCTGTCCTGTACAGCCGCGCACCGGCAATCGGACCGGCAAAGGGATCAGGGATGAAAGCCGCCGCCGTCAGATCCGACGCACCGGCATAGCCGCGCGCCAGCCCGTCCCCGCCGATGTACAGCTCGCCTATGGCGCCGGCAGGCACCGGCTCCATATGGGCGTCGAGGATGTGCAGGCGCGTGTTGGCGATGGGGTAGCCGAGGGGCACGGTAGAGCCGTCGCCTGCCCGGCCCTCCAGCCGCAGCGCCGAAGACCAGATCGTCGTTTCGGTCGGGCCGTAGACGTTGACCAGATCGACGCCCCGTTGCAGCAGGCGCTGTGCAAGTGAAGCACCAAGCGCCTCGCCGCCGCACAGCCCCCGCAGGCCCGGCCAGCGCGCATCCGTGCCGTCGGCCAGCAACCTCCAGCTGGCAGGTGTCGCTTGCATCACGGTGACGTCATGCCTTTGAAGGAGGCCAGCGAGAGCGAGTGGATCGCCCACAGCTTCCTGCGGCGCGATGACGACCGTTGCTCCCGACACGAGGGGCAGGAACAGCTCCAGCCCGGCAATGTCGAAGCCAAGGGTCGTGACGGCCAGCAGCCGGTCGCTACTTCCCATCGGCGCTATCGGCCGCATCGCTTCGAGAAAATTGGCGAGCGCGCGGCGGTCGATCCCGACCCCTTTTGGCACCCCTGTCGAGCCGGAAGTGTAGAGAATATAGGCAAGCTGCCGGGGATGGGGCGCTGCCATCGGTTCGGGTGCGGGCGCATCCGGCTCCGCCGCCAGCAGATCATCCACCGGCCCGTCGATCACCAGCAGCGGTTTTGCCCGTTCGCGGATCAGGTCGGTTCGGGCCCGCGGCTGGGCCGGGTCGAGCGGCAGGTAGGCGCCACCCGCCTTGCCGATGGCCAACAAGGCGACGAGCATGTCGATCCCGCGCGGCAGGGCGACCCCCACCAGCGTCTCCGCCCCGACACCCTGGCGGCGCAGCGCCCGGGCCAGCCGGTTCGCGCGGGCATCCAGCACGGCATAGCTGATGGTTTCGTCGCCGCAGATCGCCGCCATGGCGTCAGGCTGGCGCGCGGCCATGCTCTCGAAGCGGACGATCATGTCATGTGCAGGACCAATCACGGCGGTCGGACCAGTCCCGCAGGCGAGCGCCGCGCGCCGCCCCGCGTCAGTCCACAAGTTGAGCTGGTCCCACGGCCTCGCAGGATCGGCAGCGATCGCGGCAAGCAGCGTTTCAAAATGCGCGGCAATGGCCGCTATCGTCTCGCGGTCGAACAGATGCGCCGCATATTCGATGGAACAACGCACCCCGGCCGGCGAATAGGCGATATCCAGGGTCAGATCGAACTTCGCGCTATGCTCCGCGACCGGGATCGCCTCTACCGCCAGGCCGGGCAGGCGCAGGGTCGCCGCGGCGTCCATCTGAACATTGACGAGTGTCTGGAACAGGGGCGTCCGGCCATCGTCCCGTTCTGTCGCGGGCAGCTGTTCGAGCAGCCGGTCGAACGGGACCGGCCCATCGTCCAGCATGGCGCGCGCGTCGGCTCGCAGGGCGGCGATCAGATCTCGAGCGCTCATGCCGGGGCGCAGGCGGACGCGATAGACCTCCGTCTCCACGAAGAAGCCGACGACATCCTCGAACGCCTCGTCAGCGCGGCCTGCATTGGGAACGCCGATCCCGAAATCGCCCTGCCCGGACCAGCGCGCGAGCAGGATCGCCCATGCGGCGAGGAGGAGGATGAATGGCGTGCATCCCTCACTCCGGGCGAGGCGCAGCACCTCTGCGGCCAGTTGGGCAGGCAAGACGAAATCGAGCCGGTCGCCCATGGACTGCGCATCGACGCTGCGAGGGTGGTCAACGGGCATATCAAGCGCAGCTATTGGCCCGCGCTCGCCCTCGACATCCCGTTCCAGCCGGCCGACGGCGCTCGTAATCGCCTGCGCTAGATGACCTGCACGATGGGCATCGCGCTGGGCACGAGCGAAGTCGGCATATTGGACGCTCGCCGGCGGCAGCAGCGTGGCCGCATCCCGTACGGGGTCGGCGCACGCAGCCTCATAGGCGGTGAGCAAGTCACGAACCAGAACTGCGTTGGACGGGCCGTCGGACACCATATGATGCATGGACAGAAGCAGCACCGCCTCGTCCGCCGGACACTCGAGCAATGTCGCGCGATAAGGCGGTTCGGTCGTCAGGTCGAACGGCCGTGCCGCTTCCGCGTCGATAATCGCGGCAAGTGCCGCCCCCCTGTCTCCGCCGCCTGCGCACCTTTCATGCCGCAGGCGGATGGCGGGGCGATCGAGCAGTTTCTGACAGGGCGTGCCGTCTTCGGTCGCGGGGAAGTAGCTGCGCAGCAGGTCGTGGCGCCAGGCGAGCGCGGTCAGGGCACTTTGCAGAGCATTCCTGTCCAGCGCCCCCCGCAACCGGAATGCGCGCGTCAGGTTATAGCTGGGGTCAGCAGGGGCCAGCCGTTGCAGCAGCCAAAGCCGTTCCTGTGCAAAGGACAGTGGAGCGGCACCGGGCGCGATGCCCTGATCCGAATTGTTCATGGCTCTACTCCGCGGCTTCGCGCACATGGGTTGCGCAGGCCTTCGCCATGGCAGCGCGGAACCGGTGGGCGATCTCGTCGATTTCCTCCGTGGTGACGATCAGCGGACAGAGGAAGCGAAGCACCGCCCCATGCCGCCCACCGACTTCGATGATGAGGCCCTGTTCGAGACAGGCGCGCTGCACCGCTCGCGCCATCACGCCATCACCCGGCGGGGGGATCGATCCGTCGCAAGCGCTCGCTTCGCTGACCATCTCCACGCCGATCATCAGGCCCCGGCCACGAACGTCCCCGATTGCGGGAAAGTCTTGCTGAATCTCCTGCAGATGGACACGAAGCCGGGCGCCCATCCGCTCCGCATGAAGATGCAGCGATTCGTCGCGGACATGCTTCACCGTCGCTAGTCCAGCGGCCATCGCCAGCTGGTTGCCGCGAAAGGTGCCGGCATGGGCGCCGGGCGCCCAGCGATCCAGTTCGTCCCGGTAGATGACCACGGCCATGGGAAGGCCGCCGCCGATCGCCTTCGAGAGCACCAGCACGTCCGGTTCTATCCCGGCCTGCTCGAATGCAAAGAAGCTCCCGGTGCGGCCTACGCCCGTCTGTATCTCGTCGATCACAAGCGGCACGCCGGCGGCGCGGGTCAGGCGGCGCACGCCCTGAAGCCAGCGCGTCGGTGCAGGCACTACCCCGCCTTCGCCCTGCACCACTTCCAGCAGCACGGCAGCCGGAGCCGGCACGCCTGATTCAGGATCGGTCAGGACCTGTTCCAACAGGCGAAGATGCGCGTCGATCGCACTCTGCCCACCAAGCCCAAAGGGGCAGCGATAGTCATAGGGAAAGGGCATGATATGCGCGTCGCCCGTCGCGCCACCCAGCGGCTCACGCACGGCGAGATTCCCCATCAGCGGCAACGCTCCGGCCGTCATGCCGTGATAAGCGCCGGAAAAGCCAATGACGACACGCCGTTTCGTGGCGGTTCGCACCAGCTTCAGGGCCGCTTCGATCGCATCCGCACCGGACGGCCCGCAAAACTGTATCCGTCCTCGCCGCATGGCGGGCGGCAGGCTGGCGAACAGCGCGTCTACAAATTCGTCTTTCAGCCTTGTCGATAGGTCCAGCGTGTGGAGCGGAACGCCGGACGCGATCGCATCGTGCAGGGCGGCGATCACGACCGGGTGATTGTGCCCCAGCGCCAGCGTGCCAGCACCGGCCAGACAATCGATATAGAGCTGACCGGCCGTGTCGCGAACATAGACGCCGCCCGCCTCGCTCAACACCAGGGGGATGCGGCGGGGATAGGAACGGGCGCTGGATTCGCGCTGCTCCTGCCGCTGCAATATGGGATCGGCCCGCAAATGGATCGGTGCCTGGCGACGAAAATCGTCCAGCCCGAACGGTCTTAGCGCGATGTTCATCGCTACCTCCCTGTCAAACATGGTCGTTGATGCGCAGATAGGGCGTCAGGCGGCGTCAGACTCCAGCGCACGCCGCAGGCTGAGCGGGCGCATGTCGGTCCAGACCTGTTCCACATGCGCAAGACACTCCTCGCGCACGCCCCGAAACCCTGCATCTCGCCAGCCATCAGGCAGGTCACGATGGTCGGGCCAGATCGAATATTGTTCCTCATGGTTCACAACCACGACAAATCGTGCGTGCGGGTCATCCCAACTCATATGGATAGCTCCTGAACATTTGGACTGGACTTTTAAAGATAGTGCGACTCAATATCGTTTAAGCGACTGGCGGTTGAAACGCCGATTTGCGTGACATTATCGTATGTTATGCCGATCCATTCGCCGGCTGTTGAGCTGAACCTGACGAGAAAAAAACAGGTCGTCAATAAAAATGATAGTGACTCTCATTATCGAATGAGTCAGTTTGGCCTCACCAAAAGTACGGAGCCTTGGAATGAGCCTCACCATTGGGCGCACCGACCATCATCTTGAGATCGCACCGATTTTCGACGCAGATGCTGCTGCATTGCAAGTCACGCAGCGCTCCGGACAGCCCCTTTCATCGTTGGAATGGCGTGCATTGTGGGCGCGGGCGCACGATCTCGCTGCCTCGCTGCTGCCCAGCGCGGGCGCCCTTCTGTTTCGAGACTGCGCGCTGCCTGATGAAGACTTGTTCCGAACCTTCGCCGCCTCGTTCGGAGCCCCGCTAATCGGATATGACTTCGCATCCACTCCGCGAAAATCCGTGGGAGAGGGCGTCTACACTTCAACCGAATATCCGGCGCACCAGACAATTCCGCTGCACAATGAGCAATCCTATACGCTCACCTGGCCGCAGCGAATCTGGTTCCATTGCGTCCTCCCTCCCGAACAGGGTGGCGCGACCCCGATCGCGGACAGCCGTCGCATCCACGAACGACTCGACCCGGCGGTGCGCGAGGAGTTCGCGGCAAAGGGTCTCACCTACACGCGCAACTACGGCAACGGGCTGGACCTGTCGTGGCAGCAAGCCTTCGCCACCGGGGATCGCGGCGAGGTAGAGCGATATTGCGCGGCCAACCGCATCAGCTGGGAATGGCTGGGCGAGGAGGAATTGCGCACCCGACAAACCTGTCAGGCCGTGGCTCGGCATCCTGCGACAGGCGACCGGGTCTGGTTCAACCAGGCGCACCTATTCCATCCATCCAACCTGCCCGCCAGCGTGCGCGAGACACTGCTCTCCATCGTCGGCAGCGTGGACGCCCTGCCCCGCCATGTCCGCTTCGGCGATGGAACGGAAATTCCCGAACCGGCCATGCGTCATGTGCGCGACGTATTGGACGAATGCACCCGCTCCTTTCCCTGGCGCGCGGGCGACATATTAATGCTCGACAACATGCTGACCGCGCACGGCCGCGCTCCATTTTCGGGCGATCGACGGATCGTAGTCGCAATGGCGGACCCGATGCGGTCCGCGCTGCTCGACGCCTGAGCCCGCTTTCCGAAAAGGACATGGAATATGGACGATCTGACGCCGGCACGCATTTGGCGTGACGCTTCCTCGGCGGGCTCACCTGAGCCTGCCCGCTTGGCCATTGGCGAGGCGCAACGAACTTTGTGGGCTGCCTATCGGCTGGCGCCGGAGGATCCCAGCTACAACATGGTGCTTGGCGGACGTTTGGTCGGCGGTGTGAATCCAGATATTCTGGCGGAGGCATTCCGCATCGCCATCTACGAGCGAGAGGCACTGCACACGGCCTATCGAGAGGATGAAGCGGGCACCATCCACATGGTCCGCGACCCCGGCTTCGCGCCGGACGTCACGATCACGCACAGGGCGCCGTCGGACGATGCGAACCGGAAACGATGGTTCGAAGCGGCCATCGACGCACCGTTCGTGCTTGAAAATGCGCTCAGTTGTCGGGTGCGGATCCTCGTTGAGGGGGGAACGGTCTATTTCGCGGCAGTCGTCCACCATATCGCGGGTGACTTCGCATCGGTCGAACTGTTGTGCGAGCGCGCCTTCTCGCTGGCGGAGAAGCTGCGCGACGGCGAATCGCCCGCGCCGCGCGCGCCCGGCGACTTCTGGCGCTGGCTGGAGCGGCAGCGAGCAGCGGATCGCTCGCTCGACTGGAGGAGGCTGGAGGGATTCTGGCGCACGCATCTCGCCCAAGCGGGCGGTCCGCCCCGGCTGTTCAACGATCCGGCGCCCGGTGCGACGGTCGGCATGGGGCAGGAAATCGACCTTCCGCTCGGCCCCGAACTCAGCACCCGCATCCATGACATGGCTAAGAAGGTCGGCATCAGTCCGCTGTCGCTGCTGACCGCCGGCTACCAGCTGTTCCTCCACCGTTGGAGCGGTCAGGAAAGGTTCGTCATTGGCACGCCGGTATCGGGACGCCATCGCAGGAGCGATGCCGACCTTGTCGGTTACACGATAAACGTCCTGCCCTGGATCGCCGACTTTAGCGGCGATCCCACGGGAAAGGAACTGGCGCGAGGAGCCCATCGCAACCTGATGGCGATGCTACGCCATCGGCAGCTGCCAACGGCCCGCGTGCTGGCGCTCGCAAGTGAGGACCGGCTGCAGCTGCGCCATATGACCACGCTCGTGCCGGTGGGCGGACGCGATGCGATCCGGCGCGCCATGCCGCTCGAAATGGAGATGTTCGCCAATCAGCGCGGGGCAGCGCATGAGATCAACCTGCGCTGGGTCGATCATGGCGACCAGCTCGTCGGCCAGTGGCGGCACGACCCTCGATGCTTCTCGCCCGAGACGGCAGCCCGGATGCGCGATGGCCTGATGCATGCGCTGGTCCAGCTGATCGAAACGCCGGACGCACCGATCAGTACGCTCTCGCCGGATCCCTCAGCCGTTACTCTGACAGCGACACCATCCGCCGCCGGGGAAAGGCCCGGCACCGCGCTCGCCCTGTTCGAGCGGGGCGCTGTCGACCATCCCGGTCGCATCGCCGTGCAGGATCGTTCTCAGACCCTGTCCTACAAGGAGCTGAACGCACGGGCGACCCGCCTTGCGCACCGCCTGGCCGAAGGAAGCGGAGCGGCGGGCGATGTCGTTGCCCTCCATCTCCCGCGCGGTGCCACCATGGCCGTCGCCATGGTGGCCGCATGGAAGGCGGGCCGCGCATTCCTCTGCCTCGATCCAGCGCAACCGGCGGCACGCAAGGCGATGCTGATCTCCGATTCGGGAGCCGTGACGGTCATCGGCGACGAGCCTACTCCGCCGGAAGGACTGGAGGGCACGCGCTGGATCGCCATGAACGACGGCGCGAACACCAATTCGCAGGTGCGGCTACCACAGGTTCAGGCGGACGATGGCGCCTATGTCATCTACACCTCGGGCTCAACCGGCAGGCCCAAGGCAGTACGCGTCACGCACGGCAATCTTGCCCATTATGTCACTGGCCTGCTGGATGTTCTGCGACCGGCCGAGGGAGGCCGCTTCGCGACCTTGGCCTCGCCGGCCGCGGACCTCGGCTTCACAAGCTGGTTCGGCGCGTTGCTGGGGAGGGGGACGCTGCATGTGATCGATGATGCGCTGGCGGACGACCCTGCGGCACTGGCCGATCATCTGGGCAAACATCCTGTCGATATATTGAAGATCGTGCCGTCCCATCTGGCCGCCCTGCTGGCGGTGCCCGACCCTGCGCGACTTCTCCCCCGCCAGTGGCTGGTGCTGGGCGGGGAAGCGCCGGGCGAGACGCTGATCGCGAATGTCGCCCGATTGGCGCCCGACTGCCGCATCCTCAACCATTACGGCCCCACCGAAACCACCGTCGGATGCCTGGCCGGAGAAATTGTCGCGGGAGAAGCAGGTCCGCATCCGCTCGGTCGCCCCTTGCCCGGCAATCATGTGATGGTCGTCGATCGCCACCTGAACCCCGTTCCTGTGGGCGTGGCGGGCGAGCTGCTGGTCGGCGGGCGAGGAGTCGCGCAAGGCTATATGCGCAATCCAGCCGCCACGGCCGACCGGTTCATCCCAGATCCCGCAGCCACCGACGGCAGCCGTCTGTACCGGACGGGCGACCGCGTGCGGATGCTATCGGACGGGCGGCTGCTGTTCCTCGGCCGCGCCGACGATCAGGTCAAGATCAGGGGCTACCGCGTCGAGCCTGGTGAAACGGAAGCGTGGCTGCGACGCCAGTCGGGCGTCAGGGAAGCGACCGTGCTCGCGCGCCCAGCCGGGCCGGACAGCTCCGGGCCGCTGCGCCTGCTGGGCTTCGTCTCGCCAGCGACGGTCGACACCACGACGCTGCTCTCTGCCATGGCGGCAGACCTGCCAGACGCGATGGTGCCCAGCTATCTGTTGGCACTCGACGCGCTGCCGCGCCTGTCCAACGGCAAGGTCGACCGGCGGGCGCTGCCCGACCCTGCGTTGCCGGCCACACAATCTGCCGATACCGCCAATCTGTCCCCATTGGAGGCACGCATCGGGGCGCTGTGGTGCGAGACTCTGGGCATCGTCGCCGTAGGGCCGGACGATGATTTCTTCGCAATCGGAGGCGATTCGATCCTCGCGCTCCAGATCATCGCAAAGGCGCGCCCGGCCGGCATTGCGCTAACGCCCCGTCTCTTTTTCGACCAGCGAACGCTGCGCGCGATTGCCGCCGAATTGCCTCAGGAGGCCCAGGCAAGTCAGGATCCAATGGGGGATGTCCCGGAGCTGGCTCCCTTCGCGTTGGCGAAACTGTCCGACGCAGATGTTGCGGCGCTCGGCGCGGCCGGCATCGAGGACGCCTATCCGCTTACCCCGCTTCAGGAAGGCCTGCTGTTTCACAGCCTGCTGCGTCCCGACGGCGGATCCTATGTCAACCAGCTGGTACTCGACGCCGATGGCCCGTTCGAGCACGCGCATTTCATATCGGCATGGTGCGATACCATCGCCGCGCACGCCATCATGCGGACCGGCTTCCTCTGGGAAGGACGGGACGTGGCGATCCAGACGGTGCGACCGCTTACGCCTGAAGCGCTACGCGCGAGCGCCATACGCTCGCTCGACTGGCGCGGACATGACGAACCGGAGCGGCAGGAGGGGCTCGACCAACTGCTGCGTGACGACCGCACCGCAGCCTTCGACCTCTCCACACCCCCGCTCACCCGGCTGATCCTGATCCGCACGGACGAAAGCCGGTGGACACTGGTCTGGACCCGCCATCATCTGGTCGTGGACGGCTGGTGCTCCATCCTGCTGCTGGACGAGATGCTGGAACGCTATCGCGCCCTTCTGGATTCCGTCCCGCCCGTGCTGGTCGAGCGTCGTCCGTTCCGCGACCATCTGGCCTGGTTGGCGCGACAGGACCGCGATGCTTCCCGGGCCTATTGGGAGCAGGCATTGGACGGCTTGGACGATGCCGGACTCGCTATCCCAGCGCCCGCTGACGATGATGGGACCTTGTCGCAGACGATCGCGCTGGACCGGGAGGAGACGGCAGGACTGCTGGACGCCGCGAAGCGCCACCGCGTCACGCTCAACACCCTTGCGCAGGCTGCATGGGCGCTGACCCTCGCGGCCCATACGGGCCGGCGCGACGTCATCTTCGGCGTCACCTCTGCCGGCCGACCGGCGGATCTCGCCGGAGCCGACGACATGATCGGCCTGTTCATCACCACCCTGCCGCTGCGCGTCAGGCTCACGGGCAAAGCGGGCGGCCCTGCGCCGTGCTTGCGCGATCTCCTGACGACGATACAGTCCGACAGCGCAGCCATGCGTGACCATGAGCATATGCCTCTGGTTGAGATCGGACGCATCGCCCCGCAGGCCATCCAGTTCGACACGCTCCTGGTATTCCAGAACCTGCCGGGGCTGGAAGGGCGGCAGCGCCGCATCGGCAGCCTGACCCTGCGGCAGCGCGACAATGTGGAACGGACTCACTATGGCCTCACCGTGGAGGTCTTTCCCGGCGATACGCTGGGTATCTCCATCGATGCGCAGGGATGGGACCGCGCTTCGCTCGAGCGGCTGGCGCAGGGGTTCCGGGCGACCTTGCTTGCAATGGCGGGCGAGGAGCCAACAACAGTCGATGCCATCACGACCATGGGAGAAGCCGAGCGGACCCACCTTGACCACTGGGCCAGCAACGCAGCACCCTACGCCCTCCAGCCGGACTGGGTGGCGCGCGTGGCGGCAAACGTCGCTGCACATCCCGACCGGATCGCCGCGCGTCATGGCGATGCATCAATCAGCTATGGCGAAATGTGGCGCCGGTCGGCGCTGCTCGCGCGCGGTCTGGTCGCGGCGGGTGCCCGGCGGGATGAGGCGGTTGCGCTGCTGCTGCCACGGGGGCTCGACCTCTATTGCCTGATGGTGGCGGTGCTGCGCGCGGGATGCGGCTGGATGCCGCTCGACCCCAGCCATCCACAGGCGCGGTGGGACAGGGTTCTGGCCCGTGCGGGCAATCCGCTGGTGGTCCGCGATGACGGCATTGCGTTCACCGGGGCCGCTACGACTTTTGCAGATCTCATGTCCGCCGGACAGGCCGGCGACGCTGTGATCGACCGGCCCTCGCGGGGCGATCAGCTCGCCTATATCCTCTTCACTTCCGGCTCCACCGGCGAGCCGAAGGGCGCGATGATCACCCGTGACGGGATGTTGAACAACATGCTGGCGAAGATCGAACCGCTCGGTCTTGGTCCTGACGATGTCATCGCGCAGACAGCGCCGTCCTGCTTCGACATTTCGGTGTGGCAGACGCTGACCGGGCCACTGGTCGGCGCATGTACCCAGATCATATCTGACCAGATGGTCCGCGATCCCGACCTGCTGATCGAGACGCTCGACCGCAGCGGGGCGACGATCTTCGAGCCTGTTCCCTCGCTGATGCGCGCGCTTTGCGAAACTATCGATCCATCGACGAACGTTGCCGACCGGCCGCTCTCCCGCATGCGCTGGACGCTGCCGACCGGCGAGGCACTTTCGCCGGGCGATGCACGGCGCTGGTTCGCCGCCTTCCCTGGCGGACGGCTGATGAATGCCTATGGTCCGGCCGAGTGCGCCGACGATGTCGCCTTCCATCCCATCCATCACGCAGGCGAGATTGCACAGCCTGTTCCGATCGGCCGTCCCACGGCAGGGGCAGTGCTGCGCGTGGTTGACGATGGCCTGCGCGCCGTGCCCGTGGGGGTCACCGGTGAGGTTGCGGTCGGTGGCGTCGGAGTGGGCCGGGGATATGCGGGCGATCCGCGAGCGACCGCCGCTGCCTTTGTCCCCGACCCGGACGGGGCACCGGGATCGCGTCGCTACCGCACGGGCGATTTGGCCCGCTGGACGGCGCAGGGCCTGCTGGAATGGGGCGGTCGGCGCGACTTCCAGATCAAGGTGCGTGGCCATCGGATCGAGGCTGGCGAGATCGAAACCTGGCTTGAACGGCATGACGCCGTAGCGCGGGCGGTGGTCATGGCCCATCAGGACCGGCTTGCGGTCTGGTGGCAACCCGCCCGCAGGGACGAGGCGAAGGGGCGCGATGCGCTTACTGACAAGCTGACAACCTATCTCGCCTCCGTGCTGCCGCCCTATATGGTCCCAGACCTCTGGGTCAGCGTGACCGAATGGCCACTGAACGCCAACGGAAAGCTCGACCGCAGGGCGCTGCCCGCGCCCGGAGTGACCAAACCCTCGCACGACCAAGAACCGCCTGCGACGCCGACGGAGCGCCGCCTCGTCCACCATTGGGAGGAGCTGCTGGGAACCGGGATCACCGACCGCTCCGCTGACTTCTTCGCGGTGGGAGGCCATTCTCTCGCCGCCGCCCGGCTCGCATCGCGGCTCCGGCGCGACGGGTGGCGCGATCTGCCGCTGTGCGCGATCTTCGACAGGCCACGCCTCAGCACATTGGCCGCCTTCCTCGATGCGTCGGAGAAGCAGGATGACGGCACTCCGCCGCTGGTTTCGGTTCCGCGCAACGCCGTCCTGCCGCTCGCCCCGATCCAGCAGCGGTTATGGCTGGTGGACAGGCTGGGAAACGCAGGCAGTGCCTACGCCATGGCCGCGTCCTTCGAGATCGTGGGACCGGTCGATCCGAGCGCGTTGCGCGCCGCCCTCAACCTCGTCATCTCGCGGCACGAGATATTGCGGACAGCCTATCCCGACGATGACGAAGGCGATCCCGTCGCAATCATCGCGCCCACATTGGTACTGGACATGCCGTTGCATGATCTTTCCGGCCTGCCGGAGGCCGAGCGCATGCGACAGGCGCAAGATATTGCCGCAGACCATGCTGCCCGACCGTTCGACATGGCCAGCGGTCCGCTGGTCCGTGCCGAACTGATCAAGCTGGACGAGCGGCTTTGGCACATGCCAATGGCGATGCACCACATCGTAGCCGACGGCTGGTCCGTGGGCGTCTTCGCCCGCGACCTCGCGACCGCCTATCGCGCCGTTCGAGCCGGGCACAGCCCGGAATGGCGTCCGCTCGCCATTCAATATACTGACTATGCCGTCTGGCAGCAGGCCGCCCTCACCGGCGCACGACTGGAAGCAGAGCACATATTCTGGCGAGACCGGCTGCACGGTGCGCCGACCACGCTGGCTCTGCCGACAGACCGTCCCCGCCCCCCAATAGCCTCCACCGCCGGGGATTCGCTCCAGTTCGATGTGCCGGTCGATCTGGCCGTCGCCGTCGAGCTATGGGCAAGCACGCGGGGAGCGACATGCTTCATGGCACTGCTCACCTTGTTCCTTACCCTCCTGCATCAGGAAAGCGGGGCGGACGATCTGGTGATCGGCACCGATGTGGCGGGCCGTCCGGCGCCGGAACTGGAGGAGCTGATCGGCTTCTTCGTCAACGTCGTGCCCATACGATCGCGCGCGGCTGATGGTGACAGCTTCAATGCGCGCCTCGAAAGGGTGCGCCAGGAGGCGCTCGACACCTTCGCGCATGAGCAGTTGCCGTTCGACAGGATCGTGCAGGCGATAGGAGCCAGGCAGGACCGGTCCCGCAACCCGCTCGTCCAGCATCTGCTGGTGCTTCAGAACGTACCCGACTGCGCGCTGCACCTCGATGATTGCACGATCCGGCAACTGCCCGCGGCCGATCGCCATTCGAAGTTCGACATTGCCCTGTTCATCGAACCCGCCCGTCCCGCGAAGGACGGATCGCCTGCCCGGCCGATGAAAGCCGACTGGGTATTCGCCTCCGCGCTGTACGACAGCGCGACCATCCGTCGCCTGCATGAGCGCTGGATCGCCCTGATGGAGAAAGCCGTGACCGATCCTGACCAGCCCGCGCTGACCGCACTGGCAGTTGCCCCCACGCCCAGCGCGCCGGACGCTCCGGCATTCCACTTCACCACACTGGACAGGAAAGCGACCGACACATCCGCCCCGACCGCCGTCCATCAAAGCATGCTGGCACCCGGATGTCCCATGCCTGCGGTCTTGCAACCCGCCGCTCCCGGTACGGCGCCGTCCGACTGGGCGAAGTCCAATTTGGGGCTGATCGAGGAGTTGTTGCTGGATCGTGGCGCTCTGCTCTTCAGGGGCTTCGACCTGCCGGACGCCCCTGCCTTCCGCGCCTTTGCCGAGGCGATGGAACCGGCGGGGCTCTACGGCGCCTATGGCGATCTTCCGCCCAGCAAGGAGGCCGAGGGCCTTTATAATTCCACGCCCTATCCCGAGCAGGAGATGATCTTCTTCCACAATGAAAGCTCCCATCTCGGGCAATGGCCACGCAAGCAGTGGTTCTTCGCGCAGGAGGTGGCGGCCTCGGGTGGCTGCACGCCGATCGTCGACTGCCGCGCCATGCTGCGCCGCCTACCGCGCGCGCTGGTGGACGAGTTCGAACGGCGCGGCCTGCTCTATGTCCGCACCTTCACGCCCCATCTGGATGTGGGCTGGCGCGATTTCTTCCGCACCGACGACCGCGGTGAGGTCAATGCCCGATGCGCGCGCGACCGCATGGATTGCCACTGGCTTGACGAGGAGACGCCGCAGACCCGCCTCGCCGCCCCTGCCGTGATCCGCCATCCCACCACCGGCGAGCGGGTCTTCTTCAATCAGGTGCAACTGCACCATCCCCAGTGCCTGGACCCGGAAATACGGTCCGACCTGCTCGACATCGTCGGCATCGACCGTTTCCCGCGCAACGTCCTGTTCGGCGACGGGGAGCCTATCGCCGACGAGACCATGGCGCTGATCGGGCAAGCCTATGAGGACTGCGCCGTTCGCTTTCCATGGCAGCGCGGCGACATGCTGATGCTGGACAACATGCTGACTGCCCATGCCCGCGATCCTTTCGAGGGGAGCCGCCGGGTGTTCGTGGCCATGGCCGGGCTAGTCAGCCGATCGGACCTTGCCCACGCTTCGCAGGAGAAAGTCGCATGAAGGCACAGCTGTCCGGCGACCTGCCCGATCGTGGCACGCCCCCCATTTCCACCCTGCCGATCCTGACCGCGCAGGAGGAAAGCCTCCACGCGGCCCTTGCCCTTCCCGTTCCCCTTCAGGGTGTCTCGACCGTGCCGGATCTTCTGGCCCGCTGGGCGGCCGATCGCCCCCTTTCGGCGGCACTGGAGGAAGGCGGCAATGTGCGGACCTACCGCGCTCTGGACGCGGACACACGCCTGCTGGCGGACCATCTCGCGGGCGAGGGCATCGGAACCGGCGATCGCGTCGCGCTGGTCATTCCGCGCTCCGCGCAGCTTGTAATTGCCCTTCTTGCCATATTGAGGACGGGTGCCGCCTTCGTGCCCGTCGATCCCGACTGGCCGGAGGCGCGCAAGGCGGCGGTATTGGTGCAGGCCGCGCCTACCCTGGTCTGGGACAAGCGTACCGTCGAGGACCTCCTGCGGCAGGTCGCACCGGCTTCATCGCGCGATCGACCTTCGCCCGCGATGACCGACGCGGCCTATATTTTGTTCACCTCGGGATCGACCGGCATACCCAAAGGCGTGGTGGTCGAGCATGGACAGCTGGCAAGCTATGTCGCGGCCGCCCGTGACGCGCTTGATCTTGATCGCTGCGGCCGCTTCGCGCTGACCTCCACCGTCGCGGCGGATCTTGGCCATACCAGCCTGTTCGGCGCGCTTGCGGCAGGAGGCACGATCGTGGTCGCCGGCGCTGACGACATGGCCGATGGCGACGCCTTTGCCTGCTTCATCGAGGGCTGCGCGATCGACTTCATCAAGATCACGCCGTCTCATCTGGCCGCGCTTTCCGAAACGACCGTGCCGCGCCTGCCAGGCACGATCGTGCTGGGCGGCGAGCCGCTGCCCCGGCGGCTGGTCGAGACCATCAGGGCCATCTCCCCCGACACGCGCATCTTCAATCATTATGGCCCAACCGAGACGACCGTTGGGGTGATGATTCATAGCGTGCCGACCGAAGGTCCTTATCCCGACCTGCTGCCGCTCAACCGGCCGCTGCCGGGATGTCGCATCCTGCTGCGCGATGCGGCCTTTGCACCGACGCCCATCGGGGAAATCGGCGAAGTCCTGATCGGCGGTCCGCAGGTCGCTGGTGGTTATCTCGGTCAACCGGAACATCCGGCGTTCCTCGAAGATCCAGAAAGGCCGGGCGAGCGGCTCTATCGCACAGGCGACCTTGCCCGTCTCAACCCCGATGGCTCGCTGACGCTGGCCGGACGGCGCGACGATCAGGTGAAGATAAGAGGCTTCCGCATCGAACTGGCGGAAGTTGAGGCCGCGCTGCTCGACGTGCCAGGCATCGCGCAGGCGGCGGCAATGATTCACGGCAAAGATGACGCGCGGCAGCTGATCGCGTGCGTCGTTGCGCGCGGCGGCGCCATCATCGATCCCAAGGCAGTGATCAGCAGCCTCAGGGAGCGTCTGCCTGACGCCGCGGTGCCCTCTGTTATCATCTCCTTGCCGGAACTGCCGCGCCTGGCCAACGGGAAGGTCGATCGGCTGGCCCTGCCCACAGCCCATGCCGCGCCGCAACCAGACCGCAGCACCAGTGACCCGCTCGAGGCACTCATCGTCGAACTGGTTGAGCAGTTGCTCAACCGGAACGGTATCGGCCGCGACGACAATATATTCGACCTGGGCGCGCACTCCCTGATCGTCATCAAGCTGGCGGCCCGGCTGCGGAAACGGCTTGAAATTGCCGTCGCGCCGAGCCTGATCTTCGATCATCCAAGCGCCGCCGCGCTGGCGGAACGGCTGTATGGCGAGGGCGCCTCCGCCCCCGCCCTTGTCGCCGCCGCCTGAGCCGCCCTCCCTTTCGCTTGCAGGAACCCCCAATGGCTTCGCAGACAGCCCCCCTCCTCGACATCGCGCGTGGCTTTGCATCGCTGCCGCGAGACAAGCAGCGCGCCTTCCTGACGGCGCTGGAGCAACGCGGCATCCCCTTCGCGCGCTTGCCGATTCCGCCACGCGCCGATGCGGGTGCGCTTCACGCCCTGTCGGGCGCTCAGCGGCAGATCTGGCGCGCGACCCGCATCGACCCGGAATCGCCCGCCTACATCATGCCGGGCCGATTCCTGCTCGCCGGTCGGCTCGACATAGCTGCGCTGGAGGACGCGCTGGAAACGGTGATGGACCGTCACGCCGTGCTGCGCACATGCTATGCCGAGGGCGATGATGGCGAAGTGCTGGCGCATACGGTCCAGGCCGCCGGGCTGGCTATGCCGATGATCGACCTGGCCGACCTGCCGCCCGAGGCTATCGAGGCGGAGGCAGAGCGACACGCCGCCGAATGGAGCTGCCTGCCCTTCGACCTCGCGGCCGGGCCGGCGATCCGAGCCTGCCTGCTCCGCATGGCCGAGGATCGGCACATGCTGCTACTGGCCGTGCATCATATAGCGGCGGACGGAAGCTCCATTCCGATCCTGATGGCCGAATTGGAGGAAGGCTATCGCGCCGCCCTGCAAGGCCGCGCGCCGGACCTGCCCCCGCTGCCCGTCCAATATGCCGACGTGGCGGCGTGGCGATCAGCGTGGCTCGACGCTGGCGAGGCCGACCGGCAGCTGGACTATTGGCGCACCCGCCTGACCGATGCACCACCGCCCCTGTCGCTGAGCGCAGCCGTTGCCGGTGCTGCTTCACCCGACGATGCGGATGGCGAGCGGAGCATTCGCCTGCCCGCCGATCTCGGCCAAGCCTTACGTGTTCTGGCGGCGGAGCGTGGGCAGACGCTGTTCCCGGTCATGCTGGCGTCCTTCTTCCTGCTATGTTCCCGCCTGTGCGACCAGCCGGACATCGTCATCGGCATTCCCGCAGATAATCGGCGAGGCGCGGAAGCGGAGCGGCTGGTCGGATGCTTCGTCAACACGCTGGCGATCCGGCACCGGCTGAGTAGCCGCGCCACTTTCGCCGCCCTCGTCGACGACATCGCCGCGACCGCCGCCAGCGCGCTCGACCACAGGGACATCGGCTGGAACCATATCGAGGACAGCCTGCGGGTGGGGCGCAACGGCGCACCTTTATTCTCCCTGATGTTCGACCATGTGCCCGAACAGCGGCTGGGCGCGATCGATCTGCCCGACCTTGTCATGACGCCCGTCGAGCAACCGGTCGCTGCTGCCAAGTTCGACCTTGCGCTGGCTACTGCGGACCATGCCGACGGCACGCTCTCCGCGCGCATCGCCTATCGGGGGGCCGTCCATGACGCAGCCGGCATCGACCGGCTGCTCGACCGCTGGTGCCACATCCTGCGGCAGGTCGCGTGGCGCCCGAACGAGCCCCTGGACCGCATCGACATCCGCACCGCCGACGAGGCCGAGGTGCTGTCGACATGGGGGCGCGGCCCTGAATATGGAGCGCCGGCGCCCGTGCCTGTGCCCGTGACGCTCGCCCGGCTCGCAAGCGAGAAGCCGGACGCGCCAGCCGTCATCATGGGCGATGCCATCATGACGCGCGGCGCACTGGATCGGCGCGCAAACGCGCTGGCACACCGCTTGCGTGGCATGGGCGCAGGCTCCGAAAAGCGCGTCGGCGTGTCGATCGAGCGATCGTTCGACCTGATCGTCGCCCTTCTGGCGGTGATGCGCAGCGGCGCCGCATTCGTGCCGCTCGACCCCAAGGATCCGCGCGCCCGGCGCAGCGCGGTTGCACGAAAGGCTGAGCTGGCGATACTTGTCGCGCGCGAGGGGCTGGACGACATTCCCCTCCTTTTACCGGATGCAGGAGCTGATGCCGACGGCTTCGAAGAAACGCCCTGCGATGTCCCGCACCCCTCCAGCCTTGCCTATATCATCCACACCTCCGGTTCGACGGGCGAGCCCAAGGGGGTGATGGTGGAGCACGGACCGCTGGCCGCCCACTGCCGCGCGACCGGCCTGCTGTACGACATGGGGGAGGACAGCCGGGAACTGCACTTCATCTCCTTCACATTCGACGGCGCGCATGAGCGGTGGATGACGGCGCTGACCCACGGCGGCGCCATCATCCTGCGCGACGAGGAGCTGTGGAGTCCGGAGAAAACACTCGCCACCATCGCGGGACAGGGCGCGACCCATGCGGGCTTCCCGCCCCGCTACCTCCAGCAACTGACATCCTGGGCGGAAGCTCAGGGCGTCGAGCCGCCCGCCGTGCAACTCTATTCCTTCGGGGGCGAGGCCATGCCGCGATCCGGGCTGGAAAGCCTGTTCCGGGTGCTGCGGCCCGGCCATGCGATCAACGGCTATGGCCCCACCGAAACGGTGGTGACGCCGATGGTGTGGAAGGGGGATGGCACGCATCTGCCGGACAGCCCGATGGTGCCGATCGGCCGACCGGTCGGCGATCGGCTGGCGCATATCCTCGACGGCGACCTCAATCCCGTGCCGCCCGGCGTCTCGGGCGAGCTATGGATTGGCGGCGGCGGCCTGGCGCGCGGCTATGCCGGTGCGCCGGGGCTGACGGCGGACCGCTTCCTGCCGGACCCCTTCGGCATATCCGGCGCGCGCATGTACCGCACCGGCGACCTTGCCCGTTGGCGAGCGGATGGCGAGGTCGAATTTCTCGGCCGCCGCGACCATCAGGTCAAGGTACGCGGCTTTCGCATCGAACTGGGCGAGGTGGAGGCGCATCTGGCGGCGCTGAACGGCGTCAGGGACGCAGCCGCGGTGACGGACGAGCGCGACGGCACGGTCAGGCTGGTGGGCTATGTCGCGCCTCATGCCGGCCGGACGCTCGACCCTGCAAGGCTGGTGGCTGAACTTGAACGCGCCCTGCCGCCGCATATGATTCCAGCACGGCTGATCGTCCTCAACACGCTGCCCGTCACGCGCACCGGCAAGATCGACCGGGCGGCACTACCTGCCCCCGACTGGTCGAGCGGATCGACCGGCGTCGAACCGCGCACGCCGGCCGAAGCCGCGCTGCTGGACATCTGGCGCGCGACGCTGGGCGTCAACGCCATCGGGGTCACCGACAATTTCTTCGAGATTGGCGGCGACTCCATCCTTGCGCTTCAGATCGTCGCACGCGCCCGCACCGCCGGATACCGCATCACACCCAAGCAGCTTCTGGAGGGCCATACCGTCGAGGCGCTCGCCCGCGTGGCGCAGGGGGTGGAAGAACAGCCGCGCAAGGCCGAACGCCTGCCGGACGGGCCATTGTCCCTGACCCCGATACAAAGCTGGTTCTTCACTCTGCCACTGGCCAACCGTAATCGCTGGAACCAGTCGATCCTGCTACAGGGCACGGCGCCCGTCACGCTCGCCACGGTGCGCGACGCGATGGCGATGATCGGCCAGACCCATGCCGGTTTCCGACTGCGCTTCTTAACTGCGGCCGACGGCCAATGGCGGCAGGAATATGCCCCGACGGCTGACATTGTCTGTGACGAATGTGCGGCCGATACAATCGCGGATGTGACCCGGCTGTGCGATGAGGCGCAGGACGGCCTCGACATCGTGCATGGCCCCTTGATGCGCGCCCGATTGATCGCGCTGCCCGATGGCAGCCAGCGGCTGTTCCTCGTGGCGCATCATCTGGTCGTCGACGGCGTTTCCTGGCGGATCGTGCTGGATGATCTGCGCGGGATGCTGACAGGCCTGTGCCAGCGCGTCGTGCCGGAACCGGCGACCACTTCATTCGGCCGCTGGGTTAGCCTCCAGGCCCAGGCAGCTGACCGCTTCGCCGAGCAGAGGTCCTTCTGGCGCACCATGCTGGACGCCCCGACGATACCAACGGATCACGACGGCATCATCCCGATCAGGGGAGATGCCGACACGCGGTCCCTGACGATCGACGCCGCAACGACCCAGTCTTTGCTGACGCAGGCGCCCGCTGCCTATCGCACCCGGATCGACATATTGCTGCTCGCAGCGCTCGGCCGCACGGTGAGGCGGCAATGGTCTCTGCCCGCGATCACCGTCCATCTGGAAGGGCATGGACGCGAGGACAGCCTGTTTCCCGATGTCGACCTCAGCCGCACGACCGGCTGGTTCACCAGCGTCTATTCGGTCCGCATCGCCGCGCCGCACGATCGCTGGGCGGATGCTGTGCGCGACGTGAAGGAAACACTGGCGGCGGTTCCCGACGGCGGCATCGGGTACGGCGTGCTGCGCCACTTGGCGCCGGTGTCCGAGGACCTTCCACCGGACAATAGGCCACCCTCCCTGTCGTTCAACTATCTCGGCCAGTTCGACAATGTCATTGCCGGTGACTGGCGACCCGCGCCGGAGGACTGTGGGATTGGCATGGAGGGGGATGCCCCGCTCGGCGCCGCGATCTCCATCGATGGGCAGGTCCAGGACGGCAGGCTGGTCCTCCATGCCCGCTACAGCCGACGCCAGTTCGATGCCGCGACCATCGCCCGACTGATGGAAGACTATGAAACGGCGCTGCACTCGCTGGTCGAGCATTGCCTGTCGGTCGCGCCGGGTCAGGCCAGTCCGTCCGACTTCCCGCTCGCCGGTTTGAACCAGCAGGGCATCGACACGCTGCCCCTGCCTGCACCGGACATATTGGACATCCTGCCGCCATCGCCGCTTCAGAAATCGATGCTCTGCCACAGCGCGGCGGAGCCATCATCCACCGCCTACCGGGTGCAGGTCTGGGCCAGCATCAGGGGCATGGATCCAGACCGCATGAGCGCCACCTGGACTGCGCTCTGCGCCCGGCATGACATATTGCGCGCCTCCGTCGGCTGGCGCGATGCGGGCGATCCGCTCCTCGTCATAGCCAGGGGCGTGCGCCATCCGGTCGTGCGACTGGATTATCGCGGTCGTTCGGATGCTGGGGAGGCCTGGATCGCGATGCGCGACGCGGACTATGCGCGCGGCTTCACGCTCAACGACGGCTCGCCGCTCAGTCGTTTGACGCTGGTACGCATGGGCGAGGACGAATGGCGCTTCCTCTGGACATGGCATCACGCGTTGCTCGACGGATGGAGCATGTCCCGCGTGCTGGGCGAGCTACTCCGCATCCACGATGGCGAAGGCCTGCCCCCAGCGGGCGGCGGCCCGCGCCAGCTAGCCAGATGGCGCAATCAGGAAGATGACGCCCCCCACGAAACCTTCTGGCGCGAACGCCTAACCAGCCTTTCCCGCCCGTGCCTGCTTCATGGCGCCGAACGGGTGAGCGACGACCCGAGCGCGGGTGCGGTCGATCATGTCATCCCCGCCGGACAGGTGCAGGCCCTGCGCACCGTTGCCGCCCGGCACAAGGTGACGCTCAACACGCTGGTGCAGGCGGCGCTGGCGCAAGTGATCGCGGATCGGACCGGCAACGACCGGATCGCCTTCGGCGTGACCGGATCTGGCCGGACAGCGGACCTGCCCGACATTGAGGACATTATCGACCTGATGGTGGGCACGCTGCCGCTAGTCTGCGATGCCGCTCCGACGCTTGAAACGGAAGGAAACAAAGGTGAGTGGCTGCGCGGCATCCTTGCCGACAATATCGCCATGCGCCAGCATGAACACGCCCCCCCTCCGGCAGTCCAGAGCTGGACCGACGCCGCGGCCGCTTCGTTCGACACGTTGATGGTGTTCGAAAATTATCCGGTGGACGAAGCGCTGTGGCACGAGATTCGCGGCGACCTTTCCTTCTCCGACGTCGGCAACAGGGGCAGCACCAGTTATCCGCTGACCGTCATCGTGGTGCCGCGTGACACGCTGAGCTTCCACATTGAATATCGGCGGGCCTTCTTCAGGCGGGAGCAAGCGGAAGCCATCCTTACGGCGCTAGTCGAGAGGCTGCTGGCGATAGGAGAGGAATAGGTGGAGGAGCGGCCGGCGCTACCTTCTGCCCGCCTGTCGTCGCGGGACGAAACAAGGGCGCACATCGCCACGGCCATGGCCATCAAACGCGCCACACACTAATCTGAAGCGTGGTGCGTCGAAAGTCGCGAGGGAATTCGCTGCAAGAGGAAGCGGACGCTACGATGCGCCGCCCGTTTCCGCGTTTGGAAGCTCCGATGTGTCCGAAGGATCGAATTCCTCGTCCCGATCGCTCCCTGTTTCCGTATAAGGCGGAGTGGCCTGCGCTTTCGAAGTCGCTCGAAAACGGCGCCTTTTCTCAGAAATGCTGTTGAGGATCATTTGCAAATCAGCGAAGACTTTGACCATGAAGATTCGCCTAATGGCCATGGCCTCATCCCTGCTCCTTGGAACCGCCTCTCCCGCATCGGCGCGCTGGATGGAAGCACGGTCCGCCAATTTCATCCTATACAGCGAAGGCAGCGAGAAGGCGCTCCGCGAATCCACCCTCCTGCTCGAAGACTATGATCGCCTGCTCCGCACTTTGACGGGAACCAATGCGCCGCCTTCACGCAGTCCGCTCAAGGTCTATCTCGTCGATAGCCCTGCCAAGATGCAGCAGGTGGCGGACGTTCCTCCAAGAGCTGCGGGTTTCTATATGGCCAGGGTCGGCGGCACGGCTGCGGTCGCCATTCGCGCAAAGGACGCCATGCTGAGCGGACAGCAGATATTACTCCACGAATATACCCATCATTTCATGAACCGCTATTATCCGGCCTGGTACCCCCGCTGGTATAGCGAGGGCTTCGCCGAGTATCTGATGACCGCGCGCATCCTCGACGACCGGATAGAGATCGGACGCTATAATCCCGGCCGCGCCCTCACCCTTTTGAAAGGAACATGGCTGCCCGTCGGACGCATCTTCTCGCCAAAGGGCGCGTCGATGTCCAAGGATGAAATGGGTCAATTCTACGCCGAAAGCTGGCTCATCGTACATTATCTCTTCGCGAAAGAAGAGCGCAGGGAGGCGTTGAGCCGTTATCTCAGCGCCTTGCATCGTGGCACTGCGGAAGATGAAGCTTTTCGATCCGCATTCGGCATGGACCATTCAGCTTTCGACGAACAGTTGCGCCATTATATGGCTGGCTCCATCGCCTATGGCGTCATGACACGTCCGGCTATCGATGTACCGCCTATTACCATGACCGTCCTGCCGGAGACCGCAGACACATTGATCCTTCCCTATGCCGCCATGATGCTGGGCATCCCCCGTCCTGCGCGCGAGCAGGAAATATTGACTATCGCCCGCCAGACGGCAGCTCGATTTCCCAACGACCCTTATGCATTGCGTGTTCTGGGGCGTGCGGAGATCAGTTCAGGAGACCGTGCCAAGGGCGTCGCCATTATCGAAAAGCTTCTCGATGCGTCTCCGCGCGATGCGGAATTGCTATATCTGCGGGGGACGGCTGATTTCTATACGGGACGCATGGATCCGGCAGTTCGTGCTGAACGTTATTCCGCCGCGCGGCCGTGGTTCGCCCGTGCGGTCGAAATCGATCCGTTCCATTATACGGCCCTGTATCGACTGGCGCAAACCGCGCCGGCAGGAAGCATGGACGATCGGACTATCAATCAGCTCAAAATGGCCCATGAACTGGCTCCCCTGGTGGGCGACATCGGCGTCGATGCAGCGAGGAGTCTGATGGCGCGCCAACGGTATGCGGAGGCATTTGAGGTGATCCAGCCGATCGCTACCAATCCACATGGTGGCCACGGCCTGGAAGCGGCAGATCTCTATGCAAAGGCTCGTGCAGCACTCGGGGATGTACCATAATGCTATCTGACCATAGCAGCGGGTGAGAAAGGATTGTTGGACGAAATACTTGCAGGAGCGTGCCGTAGTGCCGTTTGTTTGCTGCGCCAAAGATGTATCACCTGGGTGATGGAGACTACGGCGCAACGCTGTCCCAGTCGCTGATTGGCTCAACCCTGGCCGTGATGCTGGCAGTAACAGACGGGTCGGTGGTGCGGCGCGGCCTAAGCTGCCATTGGAAGCGAGTGTCGTTCGGTACTACTAGCGAACAGCCCGCCTATCGCCAACACGGAGCGAGGACACACATCGCTACAGCCGCCAGCGCGGCAATGCTCAACTCGCCGATCCATCGCAGAATAGCGATCGCGCCGCCCGGCAGCGCTACGCCAAAGGATAGAAGGAGCACGGCCCAGCCCAGGCCCCTTAAGCCCAACGACCATGCGGGCGATAGAGGGCGAGCCAGCACATCGCGCTGGTGCCGCATCATCGACAGGCACAGGCACAGCATGCCGATAAACGCGAACAGTGCGGTCATGCCGCCGCCACGTTCCGCCGCATTTTCATTGGTGTCGTCACGCCCAGCGCCAGCAGGGCGGTCGCAATGAGGGCCATATCGACCGACGCACGCACCATATCGCCGCTGCCGATCCACACGAACAGCCCGCTGCCCGCCACGAACATTTGCGGCACGGGCGCAGCGAGGCACAGCAGCCCAAGGCATCGTCCCTGCCATATCCATGCCCGCGCAGGGGCCATCCACAAGGCATTCACGAGCGCCGCGATCCACGCGAGGAAGAAGGCCGACGCCTCCCACCCCATGCGCCCCGGCAGATCGAAGGGAAGCAACCGGTTGGCCAGCAGCAGGGACGCGATGGCGATCGGCAGGCCAGCGATCACAGCAACATTGGTGCGCTCCGCCGCCGTCGGCCGGGCCGAGGCGAGGTGCTTCGGCCGCCGCTTCACCACCCACAGGATCAGGCCCGTCGCCATCATCGCCGTGCCGAGCAGACCAGACAGGAAGAACAGGAAGCGCAGCCCCGCGCCGGAGAAGCGAGCCAGATGCAGTCCATAAAGCCAGCCCTGCGTCGTCACCGCCGGTCCGCCGCCATCATGGCGGGCGATCAACCGGCCATCGGCGCTGAAGCGCAGCCATGGCAGATCATAGGATATGCTGTCGGAATCCCGCCGCTCCACCGTGATCGTGGCGTGGCCGGAGGCCGGATCGTCCACTAGGATGCGGCCAGCGCGGCCGCTCGGCCAAAGGCTTTCGGCCCGTTTCACGACGTGATTGACCGTTTCGCCCGAAATCGCCGGGGCCTTCATTGGCGGAGCTCGCGGCGCGGCGGTCGCTATTCCCCGCCCCGCCAGATCGCGTGCATAGGCAGCCATGTCGCCCTGATAGGCGCGCTGGATCGCCCAAGGCATGAACATGCTCGTCAGCGTCACCAGACCGGTGAAGCTGATCATCAGGTAGAAGGGCAGCGCCACCACACCTGCGACGTTATGCGCGTCCAGCCAGCTGCGCTGTCCCTTGCGTGGACGAAAGGTGAAGAAATCCGCGAAGATGCGCCGGTGCGTGATGACGCCGCTGATGATCGCCAACAGCATGGCAACCGCCGCAAAGCAGATCAGCCAGCGTCCGATCCGTCCCGGCGCATTCAGGTCAAAGTGAAAATAGAAGAGGAAATCGCCACCCATCGTCTCCCGCGCGTGCAGACCTTCGCCAGTACGCGGGTCGAGTTGTTCGGACCTGAAGCCGCCCTCCGTTCCCTTCCAGAGAATCTCTGTCACCGGGTTGCGCGCATTGGGCAGATCGATGCGCCACAGCCGGGCATCGGCGCCGACCTGACGCAGCCGTTCGACAGCATGAAGGGCTGCCCGGGGATCAACCGCTGCGCCGCTCAACTCGGGACGCATCCATTGGCTGATCTCCTGCCGGTAGTAGGTCAACGATCCGGTGAGGAACACGGCATAGAGCAGCCAGCCGGGAAACAGCCCTGCCCAGCTGTGCGCAAGCGCCATGGTCTGGCGAAAACCCTCCTTCATCCTCGGCTGCCCAGCCATCCGGCCAGCAGGAACAGGGCGCAGGGCAGCAGCGCGATCGCCCATGCGGTCGCGCCCCGGCGCGGCATGAACACGGCAAGAGCCACCAGCACGAACAGCAGATAGGCCAGCAGATGCGCCGTCACCGCCGCCTCGACGGCCGGCCCCGGCAGCAGCGCCGCCAGTCCAGACGCCGCCAGCGCGGCCACGGCATAGCCGCCGCCCAGCCCTGCGGCGATGCGGTTCAGCACCGCCTTCCGGCTAGGAGGCGACTGCTTCACCAGCGCCATGCCAGGTCGATGGTGCCGTTGCGCGCCTGGCCGTAGTAGCAACGATCGATACCGGCGCAGGACGACACATAGGTTTTGTCGAACAGGTTGTTCACCTTGGCCGACAGTTCCAGCCCGCCCAGCGACGGCACCCATTTGCCGAGATCGACGCGCAACGAGGCATCGAACAGTGTGAAAGCGGGCACGCGCGACAGATTCGCAGCGTCGCCATAGGTGAAGCTGGAGTGGCGCGCGCCTGCACCGATGATCACGCCGACCGGGCTGGCATAGTTTAGCCACAGCGACGCATTGTGGCGCGGCACGGCCATCAGGCGCAGGCCCTGTTGCCGTCGTGCTTCCACCGCCAGGGTCACAGGGTTGATGCCTGACACGGTATCGTTGCTGCTGGTCACGCGGGAATCCAACAGCGTGTAGGCGGCCACCGCGCTGAACCCGGCCGTCAGATCGACATTGGCTTCCAGTTCCAGGCCGCGCATCCGCACCTCGCCCGTCTGCTTGCCGAAACCGATATTGTCTGGATCAGGCGTCACATAGTTCCGGCGGCGCAGGTCGAACAGCGACGCGGTGATCATGCTCTTGCCATCGCCCGGCTGGTATTTGACGCCCAGCTCATACTGGCGGCCGCGTTCCGGATCGAAGGTCGCGCCCCGTGCGTCGGTGCCATATTGCGGAACGAAGCTTTCGGAGAAGCTGGCATAGGGCGCCAGCCCATTGTCGAACTTGTAGAGTAGCCCCACCCGCGTCGTCAGCGCCTTGTTCTCCGTCTTGAGCGTACGATTGGTCGGATAGTCATAGGTCTTGGACGATGCCCAGTCCTGCCGCACGCCAATCAGCAGACGCCAACCGCCCAGCGAAATCTGGTCCTGCGCATAGAGGCCGGTCTGTTCCGGGTTATAGTCCTGCTTCCGGAAGAAATTGCGCGGGCCGATCGTCTGGAAATAAACGGGCGCGAAGACGTCGAGCGTGGGGCCGTTCAGGATCACCTCGCGGTCGGTCCCGTTCTTCATCCTCTGCCAGTCCAGACCGACCAGCAGCTTGTGCGACACCGCTCCGGTCGCGAAGGTGAAGGCGGCATGGTTGTCGATCGTCAGGTCGTCGGCATATTCCTTCAGGCCGAACACCTGCCGTGACGCCGTGCGCCGGTCCGCCAGCAGCCGGTTGATGTAGATGTTCCGATTATCCAGCTTGGTATGGGTGTAGCGTAGATTCTGGCGGAAGGTCAGCATGTCGCTGAAGCGATGCTCGAACTGGTAGCCCGCAGAGGCCGTCTCACGATCCCAGCGCTGATAATTGGGGTCGCCGGTAAAAAGCTCGCGCGAGATGGTGCCGTTGGGATTGGCGATGACCGTGCCGATGGTCGGCAGCCAGTTCAGCGTGGACCCGTCAAAATCATCCTCCTGATAGTGGGTCAGGACGGTCAGGCTGGTACCTTCCCCAATCTTCCAGGTGAGGGACGGCGCGATCAGCACGCGGTTGCGGTGGGAAAAAGGATAGATGTCCTCCGTCTCGAACCAGGTGCCGGCGATGCGTGCCGTCACGTCACCCGATGCGGTGAGGGGGCCTGTCACATCGATACCCACCTGCTTGCGATCGAAAGAACCAATGCGGAGCAGCAATTCCCCGCCGAACTCGTCCTTTGGCCGCTTGCTCACCATGTTGACCAGGCCGCCGGGCACCGACTGGCCGAACAGGACGGACGCGGGGCCTTTGACGATTTCGATCCGGTCGTAGAGATAGGGATCGAAGCCGCCGCTGACATATCCCGTGCCGCCCAAGCGCAGTCCGTCGATGTATGTGTTGGGCGCGGCGCCGGTAGTGCCGTCGTTGCCAAAGCCACGGATGGACAAGGCATCACCGCCATAAGTCACGCCCTTGGTGTTGGCGAAGACGCCTGCCGTGTAGGTCAGCGCGTCGCCCAGCGACAAAACACTGCGGGCCCGGAGGTCCTCTAGATCGACGACGGAGATGGACTGCGGCGTCTCCACAAGCGGCGTGTTGCTCTTGGTCGCGCTGATCGAGGTATCGACAAGGCGGATGCCCGTGACGACAATAGACTCGCTGCTATCCGCACGTTCCGCCACGGCGTCGGCAGATGAGCCGCTCTCCGCAGCCATGGCAGCTGATCCAGCCATCAGACCTGCCCAAGCGCACGAAGCCATAAAGCCCGCGGCGAATTTACGTGAAGTCATCTGCACCCCCTGAGCACAAGCTGGATTGCGCTAAATGCAATCGATTCGCATTAGCCCATAGTCAAGTGTTTCGCCATTGGCTAGTCAATATGCAGAAAAATAAGGAATCTCCGCCAGGGAAGCTTTTGGCCAATCATCGATGACACGCCGTTCGTCGATGACGGGAGGTTGTCCGGTTGCCTTCTGCCCCAGAAACGCATCCGTCGGCACCGGCGGATATCTGATGCTCCGCCTTCATATGACCGATGCTTGGTTCGGCCCGCGATTGAACAAGTCAGTGGCGGCCGGAGACCCGCATGACCCCGACCAAGCTGCTCATCGGCCAGATTCTTGTCGTGCTCGCGATCATCATGCTGGGCATCTGGACGGCCACCCAATGGGCGGCGGCACAGCTTGCTTACCAGCCTGAGCTCGGCGCGCCCTGGTTCATCCTGCTTGGTACACCGGTCTATCATCCCTGGTCGATCTTCCCATGGTGGTTCTCGTTCGACGCCTATGCGCCGACGATCTTCGATGAAGCGGGGACGATCGCAGCGACGGGCGGCCTCGTCGGCTGCGTCGCTGCGATCTTTGGATCAGTCTGGCGGGCTCGGCAGTCGAGCAATGTCACCACCTATGGCTCGGCGCGCTGGGCAACGCACAAGGACATCAGGGATGCCGGCCTTCTCGTCGATGGCGGCGTCGCCATCGGCCGTGTCGGACGTCACGACCTTCGCCACGATGGGCCCGAGCATGTCATGGCTTTTGCACCAACCCGCTCGGGCAAGGGCGTGGGCCTCGTCGTGCCGACGCTGCTCTCCTGGACAGGCTCGACCGTCGTTCATGACATCAAGGGCGAGAATTGGCAGCTGACCGCCGGCTGGCGCTCGCGCTTCTCGCACTGCCTGCTGTTCAATCCGACTGATGTCCGCTCGGCGCGCTACAATCCGTTGCTGGAGGTTCGGCGCGGCATAAACGAAGTCCGCGACGTCCAGAACATCGCAGACATCCTTGTCGATCCGGAAGGTGCCCTGGAGCGCCGCAATCACTGGGAGAAGACCAGCCATGCCCTGCTGGTCGGCGCGATCCTCCATGTCCTCTATGCGGAAGAGGAGAAGACCCTCGCCCGGGTCGCCACATTCCTCTCCGATCCGCAGCGCAGCTTCGCAGCGACCCTGCGCCGGATGATGGCCACCGACCATGTGGGCACGGCGGATGCACCGCTTGTTCATCCGGTCGTCGCCTCGGCCGCCCGTGAACTGCTCAACAAGAGCGAAAACGAGCGCTCCGGCGTGCTGTCGACGGCGATGTCCTTCCTCGGCCTCTATCGCGACCCTACCGTTGCGGCAGTGACCGCGGCCTCCGACTGGCGGATCGCCGACCTCGTCGAGGCCCGGCATCCAGTGTCCCTCTACCTGGTGGTACCGCCGTCCGACATCAGCCGCACCAAGCCGCTCGTTCGCCTGATCCTCAACCAGATCGGCCGTCGCCTGACCGAAGAGCTTCACGTCCCAGGCGGCGGGAGGGAGACTGGCAAGCGTCGTCATCGCCTGCTGATGATGCTCGATGAGTTTCCGGCGCTCGGGCGGCTCGACTTCTTCGAGACGAGCCTTGCCTTCCTCGCCGGCTACGGCGTGCGGGCCTTCCTCATCGCACAGAGCCTGAACCAGATCGAAAAGGCTTATGGCGAACACAACGCCATACTCGACAACTGCCACGTCCGTATTGCCTTTGCGACCAATGACGAGCGCACCGCCAAGCGCATCTCAGACGCACTCGGCACCGCGACCGAACAGCGGTCGATGCGAAACTATGCCGGGCATCGCCTCGCGCCTTGGCTCGCCCACGTCATGGTCAGCCGGCAGGAGACTGCGCGCGCGTTGCTGACACCGGGCGAGGTAATGCAGCTGGCACCGACCGATGAACTGGTGCTTGTCTCGGGCAGCCCGCCGATCCGCGCCAGGAAGCTGCGCTACTATGCGGATCGGCGGTTCGCCGCGCGCGTCCTGCCGCCGCCGTCGCTCGATGCAGCCAGCAATCACGACTTCCCTGAGGCGCGTCCTGATGACTGGGCGGGGCAGATTCGCGGGTCGGACATGCGCCTCGCTGCGCAAGCCGACGCCGGCGAAGATGGCGATACCGGAGGGCTTGAACAGGCCCGCCACCCCGCGCACGAGATCGAGCCGACAAGCACGCCAGTGCCGGAGATTACCGACCCGCTGGGCCTGGGCGAAGACGACACCGACCAGGCCGCTGAACGCCGCACGATGGACCGCGTCCAGGCGCTCGGCACCGCGCGGACCGTCTATGGCCTCGATGCTGCTTCCACCCGCCCTGACGACCTGCAGTTGGGGCTCTGACCATGGAGAAGATCCGCCACCAGCTTTTCCTGCCCCGGCCGCTCTCCGACCGGCTGGAGGCTCTCGCCGCCACGCCTGGCGCCACCAAGTCGGCAATCCTTGTCGATGCGCTGACCGCCTGGCTCAATCGGCGTGGCGCCTCCGAACTTGAGGACCGGTTCTCGATCAGGCTGGACCGGATGACCCGGTCGATCGGCCGGGTGGAAGCCGACACGCATGTGATCCTCGAGACATTGGCGCTGTTCATCCGGTTCGAGCTCGCGATCCAGACGCCACTTGCAGAGAATGACCAGGCCGGGCGCGCGCTGGGAGCCAAGCGTTTCGAGGCCTTCGTGACCCAGGTTGGCCGCCATGTCGCGAGTGGACGACGGACGCTCGGGTCGGAGGACGGGCAATGAGTCCGCACCAGCCCCCTTCGCTCGCCTTCGACCGGCGGCGTGCCATGCTGCGGACGGCCATGGGCGAGGATATCGGGGCCCTCCTCGCCGATCCGCTGACGCAGGAGATCATGGTCAATCCCGATGGGGCTCTGCGAGTAGACCGGCTTGGCGAGGGACGGGTCGACACGGGCATATCGATCGAGCCTTCCCAGGTCGAAAGGATCATCCGGCTCGTCGCCGCCCATGGTCGCGCGGAAATCCACGCCGACCGGCCGATCATCTCTGCCGAGCTGCCGCCCCATGCCGAGGGTCACGCGGGCGAGCGGTTCGAGGGTGTCTTGCCGCCGGTTGCCCCGGCTCCCTGCTTCTCGATCCGGAAACCTGCAGAGCGGCTCTACACGCTCGACGATTATGTCGCCGACGGCCTCATGCCGCCGGCCATGGCAGACGCGCTGAGGGCGGCCGTAACGCAGCGCCTCAACATCCTCATCGCCGGCGGCACCAGCTCGGGCAAGACGACGCTCGCCAATGCGCTGCTTGCCGAGATGGCCTGGGTCGATGCCCGGGTGATCCTGATCGAGGATACGCGCGAGCTCCAGTGCCCGCTGCCCGACACGGTCGCGCTCCGCACCAAGGCCGGCGTTGCATCCATGACCGATCTCGTGCGCTCGACGATGCGCTTGCGGCCCGATCGGATCGTTGTTGGCGAGGTCCGCGGACCCGAGGCCCTCGAGATGCTCAAGGCCTGGAACACCGGGCATCCCGGCGGGATCGCCACGGTCCACGCCAATGGCGCGCAGGCCGCGCTGACCCGGATCGAGCAACTGGTCCAGGAGGCGGTGGTTACCGTGCCGCGCCAGCTCATCGCCGAGGCCATCGACCTCATCGTCTTCATTTCAGGACGTGGCAGCGCCCGGCGCATCGCCAGCATCGCCCGGATGGCCGGGCTCGATCCCGACACCGGCGCCTATCGCCTTTCCAGCCTTCTCAAAGCCCAAGGAGATGCTTCATGACGACCCAAGCTCGCTTCCTGTCTTTGTCGGCCCGCCTTGCCGGCGCGGCGACAGGCCTCGCATTCGCCCTCGCAATCTCCCTCCAGGCGCGGGCGGCCGGTTCCGGCATGCCCTGGGAGGAGCCGCTCCAGCAGGTGCTGGAATCCGTACAGGGCCCGGTCGCAAAGATCATCGCGGTGATCGTCATCATCGTCACCGGCCTCAGCCTCGCTTTCGGGGAGTCATCCGGGGGCTTCCGGCGGCTGATCCAGATCGTGTTCGGCCTGTCGATCGCCTTTGCCGCTTCCAGCTTTTTCCTCAGCTTCTTCAGCTTCGGTGGCGGAGCCCTGATCGCATGATCGGGGGCGGCCAGCATCTGGAGGGATTCGAGGTGCCGATCCACGGCGCGCTCGGAAGCCCCATCCTCCTGGGCGGCGCACCCCGCATGCTCGCCATCGTCAACGGCACGCTGGCCACCGCTGTTGGCCTTGGCCTCCAGCAATGGCTCGGCGGGGTGCTGCTCTGGGCCGCTGGTCACAGCCTCGCCGTGCTCGCGGCGCGGCGTGATCCGAGCTTCGCCCCGGTTCTGCTCCGCCATCTTCGCCAGAAAGGCCACCTCTCGTGCTGAACCTTGCTGAATATCGGCGTCATGCCGACCGTCTTGCCGATCATCTGCCCTGGGCCGCCCTCGTCGGACCGGGCATCGTCCTCAACAAGGATGGCAGCTTCCAGCGCACACTCGCCTTCCGGGGGCCGGATCTTGAATCGGCAACCGAAGCCGAACTCATCGCCGCCTGCGCCCGCGCCAACAATGTCCTGAAGCGCCTGGGTTCAGGCTGGGCGCTCTACTTCGATGCCGAGCGGCTCGAGAGCCAGGCCTATCCCGACAGCGTCTTTCCCGATCCCGCGAGTGCCCTCGTCGATCGGGAAAGACGCGCCGCGTTCGAGGCTGCTGGCCTGCATTTCGAGAGCCGCTACCACCTGACGCTGCAATGGCTGCCGCCTGCCGACAGCATCGACAGCGCCGGCCGCGCCCTGGTCGAACGACCGGATGCAGGCAAGGGACGCGACTGGCTCGGGGCGCTCGGGCAGTTCGCGGCAGAGAGCGATCGGATCCTCGACCTCCTGTCAGGCTTCATGCCGGAGGTGCGGGCGCTCGATGATGCCGAGACGCTCACCTATCTCCATGGCTGCATCTCCGAGAGAGCGCATCCGATCAGCGTCCCCGAGACGCCGGTCTATCTCGATGCGTTGCTGGTCGACACGCCGCTCGCCGGCGGGCTAGAGCCGCGTCTTGGACAGAAGCACCTGCGGACCTTGAGCGTGCTTGGGTTCCCCAGCCTCAGCCGGCCGGGAATCCTCGACGCCCTCAACCATCAGGACTTTGGCTATCGCTGGGTCACGCGCTTCATTGCGCTCGACAAGACGCAAGCCACCAAGGCGCTCACCAGCATCCGTCGCCAGTGGTTCAACAAGCGCAAGTCGATTACCGCCCTCCTTCGGGAGGTGCTCTACAACCAGCCGAGCCAGTTGCTCGACAGCGATGCCGACAACAAGGTTTTGGACGCCGATGCCGCGCTGCAGGTGCTGGGGCAGGACCATGTCGCCTTCGGCTACCTGACGATGACGATCACCGTGGCCGACGAGGATCGAGCGCGGGTCGAGGAAAAGGTCCGCAGCGTCGAGCGGATCGTCAACGGCCTTGGCTTCACGACGATCCGCGAAAGCACCAATGCCGTGGAGGCATGGCTCTCCTCCCTGCCAGGCCAGGCCTATGCCAATGTCCGCCAGCCGCTCGTGCATACGCTCAATCTCGCGCACCTGATGCCGCTATCGAGCGTCTGGGCTGGCCCCATGCGCAACGCCCATCTCGACGGGCCACCGCTGCTGGTCGCCAGGACCGCCGGTTCCACCCCCTTCAGGCTTTCAACCCATGTGGGCGACGTCGGCCATATGCTGGTCGCAGGACCGACGGGCGGCGGAAAGTCCGTCCTGCTCTGCGCGATCATGCTGCAGTTTCGGCGCTACGAGCGGGCACAGGTCTTCGTCTTCGACAAGGGCTTTTCCGCCCGCGCGGCGGTGCTCGCCTGCGGTGGGGCGCATCACGAGCCGGGCTCGGGCAATGGAGAGGCGCTCGCCTTCCAGCCTCTGGCAGGGATTGATGGCGAGGCCGAACGAAGCTGGGCGGCCGAATGGATCGGCGCGCTCCTCGAGCATGAGGGCGTGGCGCTGACGCCGGATGCCAAGGACATGGTCTGGACGGCACTCGGCAGCCTCGCCTCCGCCCCGGTCGAACAGCGCACCCTGACGGGCCTGGCGCTGCTGCTCCAGTCCAATGCGCTGCGGACCGCGCTCCAACCCTATACGCTCGACGGCCCCCACGGGCGCCTGCTCGACGCGGCCGAGCAGCGGCTTGCGCTCGGCGACATGGAATGTTTCGAGACCGAGGCTTTGATGAGCCAGCCCAGCGTCATTGCGCCCGTCCTCGCCTATCTCTTCCATCGCCTTGAGGCACGCTTCGACGGGCGACCGACCTTGCTCATCCTCGACGAGGCCTGGATCTTCCTCGACCATCCGCTGTTCGCAGCCCGGATCCGCGAATGGCTCAAGGTCCTGCGCAAGAAGAATGTCGCGGTCCTGTTCGCGACCCAGAGCCTTGCCGACATCGCCGGGTCGGCGATCGCGCCAGCCATCATCGAAAGCTGCCCGCAGCGCATCCTCCTGCCCAACGATCGCGCGATCGAGCCGCAATCCCGCGCCATCTATGAGAGCTTTGGCCTCAATGCGCGCCAGATCGAACTCGTCGCGCGCGCCACGCCCAAGCGCCAATATTACCTGCAATCGGCACGCGGCAACCGTCTGTTCGAACTGGGCCTGGGGCCCATTGCCTTGGCGCTCTGCGCAACGTCCGATCCTTCGACCCAATCCCGCATCAATGCGCTGATCGAGGCGGACGGTACCACGGACTTCGCCGCCCGCTTCCTCGCTTCGGCCGGGCTCGACTGGGCCGCCGCGTTGCTCGGCCATGCCTCCAGCATTCCATCCCCCCTGCAAGGAGACCGATAGTGCGCGTCCTTACCTCCAAGCATCTCGTCGCGGCTGCGCTCGCCGCGGGCGCCACCACCGCCCTCGCGCTTGGCCTCATACAGCCCGCTAGGCCAGCACATGCCATCACCGTGTTCGACCCCAGCAACTATGCACAGAATATCCTGACGGCGGCCCGGACGCTGCAACAGGTCAACCAGCAGATCAGGCAGCTTCAGAACGAGGCACAGATGCTGGTCAACATGGGCAAGAATCTCTCGCGGATCGATTTTCCGCAGCTTGAAGCCCTTCGAACAAAGCTGGCTGCAATCGATCGGCTGATGGGACAGGCGCAGGGGATCGACTTCCATGTCGGCGAACTCGACGCAAAATTCGCCAGGCTCTTCCCCCGGGACTTTGCCGACGCCCTTCGCACCGACCAGCGTGTCCAAAATGCGCGTGAGCGTCTCGAGGGCAGCATGGACGGATTTCGCCATGCGATGACGGTCCAGGCGCAAGTGGTCGAGAATGTCCGCGACGACACGCAGGCCCTCGCCGACATCGTCGCCCGCAGCCAGGCCGCCGAAGGATCGCTGCAGGCGACCCAGGCCACCAACCAGTTGCTGGCGCTCACCGCCAAGCAGCAGTTCCAGGTCCAGCAGATGATGGCCGCCCAGTTCCGCAGCGAAAGCCAGGAACAGGCGAGGCGCGCGACGCAGGCGCTCGAGGCGCGTGCCGCCACCAGGAAGTTCCTCGGCTCCGGATCGGCCTACACGCCGCAATAGCCCTCTCATGCGGGCGCCAGCCCGATCCGGTCCAAGGCGGCAACGCGGTTTCCCCCTCCCGCCTGCCGCCGCCGCGGGGCGTGGCTCTGCTCCCCCAGCCATGCCCCGCGGTCCCTTGCCCAGTGCAGGACACCCAAGCCCCAGGAAGCCCAAGCCCATGAACGACCTCAATGTCATCGACCGCTTCCTGGCAGCCTTCATCGCTTATATCGACAGCGGGTTCGGCCTGCTCGGGCCCGACGTCGGCTTCCTGACCTCCACGCTCATCGGCATCGACATCGCGCTCGCCGGCCTGTTCTGGGCCATGGGCGGCGAGGACAATGTCATTAGCCGGTTCGTGCGGAAGATCCTCTATATCGGCGCGTTCGCATTCATCCTGAACAGCTTTGCGACACTGGCTGGCATCATCTTCCGCTCCTTTGCCCAGGCGGGTCTTACCGCAGGCGGCGGAAGCCTCAGCGCCGATGACCTGCTGAAGCCCGGTCGTCTTGCCGGCATCGGCTTCCAGGCGGCGTGGCCGCTGCTCGACCAGGCCAGCGAGATGGTCGGGTTCACGACCTTCTTCGACAATTTCCTCACCATCATGATCCTGCTGCTCGCCTGGGCGCTCGTGATCATCGCCTTCTTCATCCTTGCGGTGCAGATGTTCGTAACGATCCTCGAGTTCAAGCTCACCAGCCTTGCCGGCTTCATCCTCGTGCCGTTCGCGCTGTGGAACCGCACCAGCTTCCTTGCCGAACGCGTGCTGGGGAACGTCGTTTCCTCAGGGATCAAGGTGATGGTGCTCGCCGTCATCGTGGGCATCGGCTCCAATTTCTTCGCCGAATTCACCGCGGCGCTCCAGGGGCAGGAGCCCGACATCGGCCAGGCCATGAGCCTCGTGCTCGCGTCCCTCGCGCTCTTTGGCCTCGGCATCTTCGGCCCGTCGATCGCAAGCGGCCTTGTCGCCGGAGCCCCCCAACTGGGCGCCGGGGCTGCGCTTGGCACAGGCGTAGGTGCTGCGGGCGCCGTCATGATCGGCGGCGGCGCAGCCATTGGCGGCGCCCGTGCCTTGGGAGGCGCAGCGCTCGGCGCCGTGCGGGCAGGAACATCCATGGGCGCCGCTGCCAGCACCGCCTACAGCCTCGGCCGGGAGGCTGCCGACCCGCCGTCGGTGGGTGCGGGTCTCGCCGGCGTCGCGCGCGCGGCAGGCAATGCGGCACGAACCCGGATGTCAGACACCCTTGGCCTTGGCGAAGCAGCGAGCAGCGGTCGCGAGGCAGGCTGGAAGGCCGTCAATGGCCGCCCGCCATCCACCGGCGGAGCGAGCGCCAGCGAGGCCATGCCCGGCTGGGCGCGGGCGATGCAAAGCGAACAGGCGCAACGTCACCACCGCCAGGTCGCCCTCCATGCCCTGCAGCAAGGGGATCGCGGCGGCGCCTCCGCCACACCCGACATCAAGGAAAGGAATGACTGAGCCATGATTTTCAAGCGCAGCGTCCAGCGTTATGGCCGCACCCCGCCGCCCGAAACGCCCTATGCGCGAGCAGGCCAGGTCTGGGACGAACGGATCGGATCGGCGCGCGTCCAGGCCCGAAACTGGCGCCTGGTAGCCTTTGCCAGCCTTGCGCTTGCTGGCGGAACATCGGCCGGGCTCGTCTGGCAATCGGCGCAAAGCCGCCTCATCCCCTTATGTCGTCGAAGTCGATCGGCTGGGCGAAGCGAGGGCGGTCCATGAGGCGGTCAGCGACTATCGCCCAACCGACCCGCAGGTGGCGTGGCATCTCGCTCGCTTCATCAGCAATGTGCGGGGCAGCTCGCTCGATCCGGTCCTGGTCCGGCGCGGCTGGCTCGAAGCCTATGAATTCACCACCCAGCGAGGCGCGCAGTTCCTTGGCGACTATGCCCGCGCCAACGACCCCTTCTCCCGGATCGGCGAGCGGACCGTCTCAGTCCAGGTGACAAGCGTCGTCCGGGCTTCCGACAGGTCCTTCCAGGTCAAGTGGACAGAGACTGTCTTCGAGCGGGGCGTGCAGGCTGGGACCAGTCGCTGGACCGCGATCCTGACGATCGTGACCAAGGCGCCCGCCAACGCCGATGTGCTGCGAAAGAACCCACTCGGCATCTATGTCGATGCGATCGCCTGGAGCCGCGAACTCGACAGCGACGCCCGGCCTGCACCCCCGCGACCGCCTGCTCGGCCAGGCGAGGCCCTCGGTTCGCCATTTCCGCCAGCGCTGGCCGCATCCAACCTCCAGAACAGCCAGGAGATCCAGCCATGAAGACCCGCCCCCTTCTCCTCTCCGCGATCATTCTTGTCACCTCCCAGGCCGAGGCGCAGACGGGGCCGTCCCCCCTGCGCAGCATCGCCTCCGCCAACCGCAAGGCGGCGGCACAACCGGTAGTCCAGGGCTTCGTGAATGCGATCCAGGTCTATCCCTATTCCGAGGGCTCGATCTTCCTCGGCTATACAGCGCCAGGGTCAGTGACGGATATCGCGCTGCAGCCAGGCGAGACGCTGGTCGCAGTGGCAAGCGGCGACACGACGCGCTGGGTGATCGGCGACACCACTTCCGGAGGGGATGGCAGCGGCGATGGTGCGCCCAAGCGGACGCATATCCTCGTAAAGCCTTTTTCGGCAGGCCTCGCGACCAACCTCGTTATCACGACCAACCGTCGAACCTATCACCTGCGCCTTGCGAGCACGGCCGCGACAGCCATGGCGGGCATAAGCTGGACCTACCCGCAGGATGACCTCATCGCCTTCCAGCGCAAGGAAGAGGCCGCGCGCGCTGCCGAGCCCGTTGCCGCCGGGCTCGACATCGCCCAGCTTCATTTCGACTATGCGATTTCCGGCGACCGACCGCCATGGAGGCCATTGCGGGCCTTCGACGATGGCCGCCAGACCTATATCGAATTCCCGCTGGCGCTGGTCCAGGGCGATGCGCCGCCGCTCTTCGTCCTGGGGGCAGACGGCAAGGCAGAACTCGTCAACTACCGCCTGCGCGATCGCTACTATGTCGTCGATCGGCTATTTGGCGCAGCGGAGCTGAGATTGGGGCTGAAAAAGCAGGAGGTGGTCCGCATCACCCGCATCGAGAGCACAAAGCGCCGGAGGGGCGCATGAGTGTGACCGAAACCCCGATCCAGCCAGTTCCGCCCCAGGCCAAGGTTGATCCGGAAAGTCTCGTCCTGCGGGCGCAACCCATGAAAGCGATCCGCTTCCGCCGCGGCGCCATCATAGGGATCGCCGCCCTGGGGTCGGCAAGCCTCATGGGTGTCGCGTGGATGGCCCTTAAGCCCCAGGTCTTCCGGCAAGTGGCGCAGGAGAGCGAGCTTTCAAAACCATCGACGAACCCCAGCGACGCACTGTCCGGCCTGCCGGCAGGCTATGGGGACACTCCGAGACTGGGGCCACCATTGCCGGGTGATCTCGGGCGACCGATTCTGCGCGCCCAACAACAGCATCTGGGCGCCGGCGCACCAGGCGGCAATCGGCCGGTCGCGGACGCCGCAGAAGCTGAGAGGCTGGCAAGACTGGCGGAACTGAAGGCCGCCCGGGAGTCCGGAATCCTTTTCCAGACAAAGGCCCGCGACCAGCCCGCCGAGGTGCCGGAGCCGCCGACCACAATGGTTGCGCCGGATCCAACGGCGCCGCAAACCCCACAGGATCGCAAGGTCGCGTTTACAGAACGTCCCAATACCGGCAGCGACGTCAACACATCCATGTTGGCGCCACCCGCGTCGCCCTTCCTTCTGGCTGCCGGCAGCATCATAGCCGGCAGCCTGATCACCGGGCTGAACTCTGACCTACCCGGGCTCGTCACGGCCCAGGTGACTCAGAATGTCTTCGACAGCACAACTGGCCAGATCCTGCTTGTGCCGCAGGGCGCCCGCCTGATCGGAAAATATGACAGCATCGTTGCCTTTGGCCAGCGACGGGCGCTTGTCATCTGGCAGCGTCTCATCCTGCCGGACGGCAGTTCGCTTCGCCTCGACAATTTCCCGGCAACGGACGCGGGTGGCTATGCAGGACTGGCGGACAAGGTCGACTTCCATAGCTGGTCGCTGCTCAAGGGCGTCGCGATCGCAACACTCCTCGGTGTCGGATCGGAACTGACCATCAAAGGTGAAAGCGATCTCGTCGAGGCGATCCGGGAATCAACCCAGCAGAATGTCTCGCGGGCCGGCGACCAGATCACGTCGCGCAATCTCGACATCCAGCCGACGATCACCGTGCGGCCAGGGGCACCAGTGCGCCTGCTGGTCAGCCGCGATCTCATCCTCGCGCCCTGGCGCGGGTCGACAGGAGGATAAATATGGCAGAGCTGAAATTGGCCAAGCTGCCGGACAGGACGCCGGTAAAACTGGCAATCACCGTCACACCCGACCTGCTCAATGCGCTGCGCGATTATGCAGCAATCTACGCGCAGACCTATGGGACAGAAGAACCGGTGGCCGATCTCATCCCTGCGATGCTGACCGCTTTTCTGGAAAGCGACCGCAACTTTATCCGGGCGCGAGAAACAGTGCAACGAGGCCAATCATGACCAACGCTTCTGACCAGGGCCTTGCTCCTATCACCGTGCGCGTGGCGACGGCCGTGCGTCTTACCGGTCTCAGTCGGTCCCGCATCTATGAACTGATCCAGGCCGGCGATATCGAGATCGTGAAGGTCGGAAGAGCGACCCTGGTCCGCTACGACAGCCTCCAGCGCTTGACCAGCAGATGATGCAAGCACGCCGCCCTCACACGCGTGCTTGAGAACAAGGAGCGCTGGAAATTGGCTAGCGGTGGCGCTCCATCGCGGTGACAGTAAGGAAGGCCGGGCTGCCATGACCGACATAGACGTCGCTCAGCAGCCAGGCCTCCTCGGCCTCCTTGTCGGCCTCCGCAATCGCCTTCCACCAGAAGCGCAGGGCCGAATCCCACCGATATCCTCGCGATTTTAACCGATCCTTCGCATCGAAAGGCGCATCGACCGCATTGACGCGATAGGTGGGCTTTTCCGAACAGGCGATGA
>Ga0307412_10000165_pt1 | contig 46841 bp, 49 predicted proteins | sample DK1Cmetagenome_3_FD_203823 | JGI IMG/M metagenome (GOLD analysis project Ga0307412, IMG submission 203823) | Maize rhizosphere microbial communities from greenhouse at UC Davis, California, United States - DK15-C-1 | ecosystem: Host-associated > Plants > Roots > Rhizosphere > Soil | place: USA...
AGGTCCCGGCGAGCATCGCTGGGACCTGTACGAGAGCTCGGACGCGGGGGCGTAACCTTCTACCCCTTCACCAGCGCGTCGATCGCCGCTGCCATCTGCAGGTCGCGCGTCGAGAGGCCGCCGGCGTCGTGCGTGGTCAGCAGGATGTCCACGCGGTTCCACACGTTCGACCATTCGGGATGGTGATCGGCCTTCTCCGCGATCAGCGCGACGCGGGTCATGAAGGCGAAGGCCTCACCGAAATCGGCGAACAGGAAACGTCGGGTGATCGCGTCGCGGCCCGATTCGTAGTTCCACGCGGGCAGCGTCGCGAGCGATTCCTCGCGCAGGCCGTCGGTCAAACGCGCTACCATGCTATGCCTCCTTGCTCCGTCTCCTGTGCTCCGCCTATGCACTCGGCCATGCCGGAGCAAGCGCCAACCTTCGCCCCCGATGCCGCCTTGATCGAGCGCCTCGCCCGTGCGGCGCTGGCGCGCATCCCCGCGCCGTTTCAGCAGCACCTCGCCGACGTCGTGCTGTTCGTGGAGGAATTCGCCGACGAGGAGACGCTCGATGCGCTTGGCATCGACGATCCCTTCGCCTTGAGCGGCCTCTATCACGGCCGGCCGATCGGCGAGAAATCGGCGTTCGATTCGGGCGGGCTGCCCGATCGCATCCACCTGTACCGCCGCGCGATCCTCGACGAATGGGTTGAGACGGGCGAGTCGCTCGAGCGGCTGGTCCACCACGTCGTGGTGCATGAGGTGGGTCATCATTTCGGCCTGTCCGACGACGACATGCACGCACTGGAAGACGCCGAGGATTGAGCGCCGGCCTGGCCTTCGACAACGTCACCTGCCTGCGCGGCGGGCGAATCCTGTTCGAGGGTCTTTGCTGGGCACTGGGGCCTGGGGAGGCCGGGCTGGTGCTCGGCCCGAACGGGGTCGGCAAGTCGAGCCTGATCCGTATCGCCGCAGGGCTGCTGGCGCCGCTGGGTGGCAGGGTGACGGGCGAGGGCGCGCGGGCGCTGCTCAGCGAAGCCGCCGCGCTGGATGCCGAGCGGACGCTCGTGGCGGCGCTGGGCTTCTGGGCCGGGCTGGAGGGGCGCCGGGCGGCGGTGGCCGAGGCGCTGGACGCGGTGGGGCTGGCGGACATCGCCGATGTGCCGGTGCGGCTGCTCTCGACAGGTCAGCGGCGGCGGGCGGCGTTCGCGCGGGTGCTGGCGAGCGGCGCGCCGGTGTGGTTGCTCGACGAGCCGGCCAACGGCCTCGACACGGCGTCGGTCGCGATGCTGGAGGCGCGGATCGCCGAACACCGCGCGGCGGGCGGCATCGCGCTGGTCGCGACGCACCAGCCGATCGCGCTGCCGGGCGCGCGGGAGATCCGGTGGTGACCGCGCTGGTCTGGCGCGAGCTGCGGCGGGCGTGGAGCAGCGGCGGACTGGTGCTGCCGATCGCCTTCTTCCTGCTGGTCGCGATCCTGTTTCCCTTCGCCGTCGGCCCGGACGGGCGACTGCTCGCGCGGATCGGCGGCGGGGTGATCTGGGCGGCGGCGCTGCTCGCGGCGCTGCTGCCGGTCGAGCGGCTGGTGACGCCCGATGCCGAGAGCGGGGTGCTCGATCAGTTGGTCGTGCGGGGCTATTCGGATGCGAGCATCGCTGCGGCGAAGATGCTGGGGCATTGGCTGGGCTTCGGGCCGGCGCTGCTGGCGGCGACCTGCGTGGCGGCGGCGCTGCTGCACGTGCCCGGCGCGGCGCTGGGGACGATCCTGCTCGGGCTGGCGATCGGCACGCCGGGGCTGGCGGCGCTGGGCGTCGCGACGGCGGCGCTGGTGGCGGGGCTGCGCGGCGCGGGCGCGCTGGCGGGATTGGTGATGCTGCCCTTCGCGGTGCCGCTGCTGATCTTCGGCGCGGGTGCCAGCGGCGGCGAGCCGGGCGCGATCAAGCTGCTCGCGGCGATCAGTCTGTTGCTGGTGGCGGGGTGCCCCTGGGTCGCCGGTGCGGCGATGCGGATGGGGCGGGGATAACCCCCCTCCGCCGAAGCGGAAGGGGGCCGTATCGATCAGTTGCCTTCCGGCCCCTGATAGCTGGTCAGTTCGTCGCCCACGAGGGTGACGACGTGGAGCACGTTGGTCGAGCCGGGCGTCTTGAACGGTACGCCGGCGCAGACGATCACGCGGTCGCCTGCCTTGGCCAGCCCGTGGCGGAGCGCCATGCGCTTGGCCTTGGCGACCATTTCCTCGAACGAGTCGACGTCGCGGGTCTGCACGGCGTGGGTGCCCCACAGCAGGCCCAGCCGGCGCGCGGTGTCGCGTTCCGGGGTCAGCACCAGGATCGGCAGCAGCGGCCGCTCGCGGGCGATACGGCGGGCCGTCGAACCCGAGCTGGTGAAGCAGATGATCGCCGAGGCGGAAACCGTCGCGGCGATGTTCTTCGCCGCTTCGGCCAGTGCGTCGGCGGTCGTCGGATCGGGCTTGGTGACGGTGAAGTGGACACGGTCGCCATGCGCCGGATCGCGCTCCACCGCATCGGCGATCGAGTTCATCATCGACACCGATTCGACCGGCCACTTGCCCGCGGCGCTTTCGGCCGAGAGCATGATCGCATCGGCGCCGTCATACACCGCGGTCGCCACGTCCGACACTTCGGCGCGGGTGGGCGAGGGGCTGTCGATCATCGATTCGAGCATCTGCGTCGCGACGATCACCGGGCGGCCGAGGCGGCGCGCCGATTCGACGATCCGCTTCTGCAGCGGCGGCACGGTCTGCGGCGGCAGCTCGACACCCAGATCGCCGCGGGCGACCATCACGCCGTCGCACTGCTCCAGGATTTCCTCGAGCCGGGCGATGGCCGAGGGCTTCTCGATCTTGGCGAGCAGGGCTGCCTTGCCGCCGATCAGGCGGCGGGCTTCCATCAGATCCTCGGGGCGCTGGACGAAGCTGAGCGCGATCCAGTCGGCCCCCTGCTCGACCGCGAAGCTGAGGTCGCTGCGATCCTTTTCGGTGAGCGCCGCCATCGGCAGCACCATGTCGGGAACGTTCAGGCCCTTGTTGTTCGAGAGCGCGCCGCCGACCTCGACGATCGTGGTCAGCCGGTCGGGCGTCGCGTCGGTCACGCGCAGCACCAGCTTGCCGTCGTCGAGCAGCAGGCGCGCATCGGCATGGGCGGCTTCGAAGATCTCGCGGTGCGGCAGCTCGACGCGGGTGGCGTCGCCCGGCGTGGGATCGCGGTCGAGCGTGAACTGGTGGCCGGTGACGAGCATCACCTTGCCCTCGGCGAATTTGCCGACGCGCAGCTTGGGGCCCTGAAGATCGGCCAGGATCGTCGTCGGGCGGCCGGTGGTCTCTTCCATCGCCCGGATGGCCTGGAACAGCGGGATCTTCGATGCCTGGTCGCCATGGCTCATGTTGATGCGGAACGCATCGGCGCCGGCGTGGAACAGCTTCTCGATCATTTCGGGCGTGGCGCTCGCAGGGCCCAGCGTTGCCAGAACGCGCACCTTGCGCGAGCGGGGGGAGATCGCCTGTGTCATCGTTGTCTTCCTCGGCTTGTGCGAGCCCGCCTCTAGCCACTAATGCGTTAACATCAACTCCAGAGGTGCCCAATGGACGAACTAGATCGACTTGATGACGCCACGGCGGCAGCCGCGTTCCGCCGGCTGGTGCGCCATCTCCGCCATCGGAGCGATGCGCAGAACATCGATCTGATGGGCCTTTCGGGCTTTTGCCGCAACTGCCTGGGCGACTGGATCCACGAGGCGGACCCCAGCATCGCCAAGGCCGATGCGCGCCGAATCGTGTACGGCATGGACCAGGGCGAGTGGAAGGCGAAATACCAGAGCGAGGCGACGCCGGAGCAGCTGGCCCGCATGGAAGAGAGCCTGAAGCGCAACGAGGGGCGCGACGACGAACTCGACGAGGCGCTGGACGAGAGTTTTCCGGCGAGCGATCCGCCGGCGATGACCGAACCGGGGCGTTAACGCTTCGCGGGGCTTGAGCGGGGGCGCGTGCTTCTTTAAGCGCGCGCTTTCATCCATTCCTTTCCGAACGGCTGGGCCCCCCGAAGCGTGATTCGCGGCCCCTGTGCCGTCCGGCACCACGCTTCAGGAGCCTAACACCCATGTCCGACAATATTTCCGCCGAGCAGCTCCGCCTCCTCATCGAGCGTGTCGAGCGCCTCGAAGAGGAGAAGAAGGGCATCGCAGACGACATCAAGGACGTCTATGCCGAAGCCAAGTCGACCGGCTTCGACGTGAAGACGATGCGCACCATCGTTCGCCTCCGCCGGATGGAAAAGCATCACCGCGAAGAGGCCGAGATGCTGCTCGAGACCTACAAGCAGGCGCTGGGCATCTAAACCCCCAGCCGATGGCGCTCGCCGGGCATCCGCGCTAAGGCGAGCGCTTCTACCCTATCCAACCGCAGGCAGTTCGGGTTCACCATGGCAGGCCATTCCAAATTCAAGAACATCATGCACCGCAAGGGCGCGCAGGATAAGAAGCGCTCGGCGATGTTCTCCAAGCTCAGCCGCGAAATCACCGTCGCGGCCAAGTCGGGCCTGCCCGATCCGGACATGAACCCCCGCCTGCGCGCCGCGATCAACGCCGCCAAGGCGCAGTCCATGCCCAAGGACAACATCCAGCGCGCGCTGGACAAGGCCAGCAAGGGCGAGGGCGAGAATTACGAAGAGATCCGCTACGAGGGCTTCGGCCCCGGCGGCGTCTCGCTGATCATCGAGGCGCTGACCGACAATCGCAACCGCACCGCCACCAATGTGCGCACCGCGGTGTCGAAGAACGGCGGCAACCTCGGCACCGCCGGTTCGGTGAGCCATGGCTTCGACCGGGTGGGCCTGATCACCTATCCGGTGAAGGCGGGCGATGCCGAGAAGGTGTTCGAGGCAGCGCTGGAAGCCGGTGCCGAGGACGTCACCAGCAGCGAGGACGGCCACGAGATCTGGACCGCGCAGGGCGACCTGCACGAAGTCGCCAAGGCGCTGGAGCCGGTGCTTGGCGAATCCGAAGGCGCGAAGCTTGCCTGGCGGCCGCAGACCATCGTCACGGTGGGCGCCGACGACGCCGCGACGCTGTTCAAGCTGATCGACGTGCTGGACGATGACGACGACGTCCAGACCGTGTGGGGCAATTACGAAGTGCCCGACGACGTGATGGAGAAGCTGGGTTGATCTTCCCGCTCCTCCCCGAAACGGGGAGGGGGACCGCCGCGAAGCGGTGGTGGAAAGGGGCTTCCCCAAGGGACAGGCTGGTGGAGAACCTTCCGCGCGAACCCTTTCAATTTTACCGTCATTCCCGCGAAGGCGGGAATCCATTTGCCTGTACGATGCGAGAAAGATCCGCGATGGCACGGGCAATGGATCCCCGCCTCCGCGGGGATGACGAGCGGAGTCGGCAGGCGCGACACCCCTCCCCTGAAGGGGAGGGGCTAGAAAGATGATCATCCTCGGTCTCGATCCCGGGCTCGGCACCACCGGCTGGGGGCTGATCCGCGCCGAGGGCAACCGGCTGAGCCATGCCGGCCATGGCAAGCTCGTCACCGATACCAAGGCCACGCTGCCGCGCCGCCTCGCCCATCTCGACGCGATGCTCGCCGCGCTGATCGCCGATCATGCGCCCGAGGCGGCGGCGGTCGAGGAAGTGTTCGTCAACTCCAATGCGCAGTCGACGCTCAAGCTCGGCCAGGCGCGCGGGGTGGTGCTGTGCGCCGCTGCGCGGGTCGGCATCGACGTGGGCGAGTATAAGCCGAGCACGGTCAAGAAGTCCGTCGTCGGTGTGGGCAATGCCGACAAGGAGCAGGTCCACGCGATGGTCTCGCGGCTGCTGCCGGGGGTGAAGATCGTCGGTGCCGATGCGGCGGATGCGCTCGCGGTGGCGATCTGCCATGCGCACCATCTGGCGAGTGCGCGCTGGGGCGTGCGGTAACTTTCCAACCCGACTCACCCTCACCCTCACCCTCCCCACCGCCTGCGGCGGCGGGTCCCCTCCCTCTCCCGCAGGCGGGAGAGGGCATTGGGCTGCTTTCCCTCTCCCGCCTGCGGGAGAGGGAGGGAGGCGCGTAGCGCCGGAAGGGTGAGCGTGAGTCGGGTCCACATCCCCCGCACAAACCAAAAAGGCCGGAGCGTCGCCGCCCCGGCCTTGTCTGAAACCCATCCGTAAGCGGATCAGTACACCCGCTTTTTCGGCTTGATATAGTCGATCTCGTCGGTGAGCGTGTAGTCGTGCACCGGGCGATAGTCGATCGCGGTGGTGCCGCCCTTGCCGCCCCAGCCGTCGAACGTCGCGATGGTGTGCTTCATCCAGCCGGCGTCGTCGCGATCGGGGAAGTCCTCGTGCATGTGCGCGCCGCGGCTTTCCTTGCGGTTGATCGCGCTGCGGATCGTCACCATCGCCTGGCCGAGCAGGTTGTCGAGCTCGAGCGTCTCGACCAGATCGGTGTTCCAGATCAGCGAGCGATCGCTGACATGGACGTCCTGCAGGCCGGCATAGACCTGGTCCATGTGCGCGACGCCCTCGGCCATCAGCTCCTCGGTGCGGAACACGGCGCAGTGGCGCTGCATCGTCTTCTGCATGTCGGCGCGCAGCTGCGAGGTGCGGGTGCCGCCATTGGCGTTGCGGAAGTGATCCAGACGGCCGAGCGCCAGGTCTTCCGAGCCCTTGGGCAGCGGATGATGCGCCGTACCAGGCTTGAGGATGTCGACGATGCGCTTGCCGGTCGCGCGGCCGAACACCACGAGATCGATCAGCGAGTTCGAGCCGAGGCGGTTGGCGCCGTGCACCGACACGCACGCCGCTTCGCCGACCGCGAACAGGCCGGGGACGACCGAATCCGGGTTGCCGTCGTGCAGGCGCACGACTTCGCCGTGATAGTTGGTCGGGATGCCGCCCATGTTGTAGTGGACGGTCGGGACCACCGGCAGCGGCTGGCGGGTCAGGTCGACACCGGCGAAGACCTTGCCGGTCTCGGTGATGCCGGGCAGCCGCTCGTGCAGGATCTTCGGATCGATATGGTTCAGGTGAAGGTAGATATGGTCCTTCTCCTTGCCCACGCCGCGGCCCTCGCGGATCTCCATCGCCATCGAGCGCGACACGACGTCGCGGCTGGCGAGATCCTTGGCCGACGGGGCGTAGCGCTCCATGAAGCGCTCACCCTCGGAGTTGGTGAGATAGCCGCCCTCGCCGCGCGCGCCTTCGGTGATCAGCACGCCAGCGCCGTAGATGCCGGTCGGGTGGAACTGGACGAATTCCATGTCCTGCAGCGGCAGGCCGGCGCGCAGCACCATCGCGTTGCCGTCGCCGGTGCAGGTGTGCGCCGAGGTGGCCGACTGGTAGACGCGGCCATAGCCGCCGGTCGCCAGCACCACCGCATGGCTGCGGAAGCGGTGGATCGAGCCGTCTTCCATGCACAGCGCGATCACGCCGCGGCACTCGCCGTCTTCCATGATCAGGTCGAGCGCGAAATATTCGATGAAGAAGTCCGCGTCGTACTTCAGGCTCTGCTGGTACAGCGTGTGCAGCATCGCATGGCCGGTACGGTCCGCGGCGGCGCAGGTGCGCTGCGCGGGCGGGCCTTCGCCCATGTTCTGCATCATGCCGCCGAACGGGCGCTGGTAGATCTTGCCTTCGTCGGTGCGGCTGAACGGCATGCCGGCATGTTCGAGCTCGTACACCGCGGCCGGAGCCTCGCGCGTCAGATACTCGATCGCGTCCTGGTCGCCGAGCCAGTCGGAACCCTTGACGGTGTCGTACATGTGCCAGGTCCAGTGATCCGGACCCATGTTGCCCAGGCTGGCGGCAATGCCGCCCTGCGCCGCCACGGTGTGGCTGCGGGTGGGGAACACCTTGGTGATGCAGGCGGTCTTGAGACCCGACTGCGCCACTTCCATCACCGCGCGGAGGCCCGAGCCACCCGCGCCGACGACGACGGTGTCATAGATGTGATCGATGATCTTGTAGGCGGCGGACATCAGGCAGCCACTCCGGTGGTGGTGAAGGCGATCTTCAGGATCGAGAAGATCGCGAGCACGCGGACGGTGATCGTGAAATATTCGAGCAGGACGATCAGCACGAACCGGCTTTCGTCGTGCACATAGTCCTCGACCACGACCTGCAGGCCGTGACGGAAATGGGCGGTGACGCTGAGCACGAGCAGGATCAGCGGCACGGCGACCAGCGGCTGGGCGATCCAGGCGGCGACCGTCGCATAATCATAGGCGGGCAGCAGGGCGATCGAGACGATCAGCCACAGCACCAGCAGCAGGTTCGATCCGGCGGAAACCTTGTGCTTCCACCATTCGCCCGCGCCTTCATGCGCGGCGCCGAGGCCGCGGACGCGACCGAGCTGGGTTCCGTTACCCATGGGCCTTCTCCAGAAGCACGACCCAGAAGATCGCTGTGGCGAGGATGCTGAACGCGAAGGTGGTGAGCGCGCTGCGCTTGTTGGCGCGCAGCTCGAAATTCGCGCCGGCATCGAGGAAGAAGTGGCGCACGCCCGAGGCCATGTGCTGGAAGAACGACAGGCTCATGCCGATCCCGACGATATAGCCGAGGATGTTAAGCTGCCCGCTCTTCAGCGTGAACACGTCGAGGAAGCACGCATAGGCATCCGGGCCATAGGCCAGCGCGACCAGCCACCAGACGAACAGCCCGGTGCCGACGGTCGCCATGCCGGAGCCGGTGGCGCGGTGGATGATCGAGACCGCCATGTGCGGTCCCCATTTGTAGATGCCGATATGCGGCGACAGCGGTCGTGCCGTGTTGCGGACGTTGGCCAACGATAAATCCTTTCGGTCGACGCGGGCTTCCTTAATCGCGCGGGGCGAGGATGCAAGACGGATTGCCCTTAGGTTCAGCCGGGTGGTGGGCGCAAGCTGTTGCTGTCCCGTACTGCCATACAGGCTCCTAACCGCCTCTTAACCACTGGCCCGCCATAGCTTCTGATCGACGCGGCCGAAGCCCGGCCGCCGACCGGGGATGAAATGTACGTGAGCGATTCGGTATCCACCCATGCGCTTGCCGCAGCCGGCACGATGAGCGCGCGGATCGACGTGATGGCGCGGTTGCGCGTTTTCGATTTCGAAGGATCGCTGCTGCAGTCGAGTCGCGAATGCTGGGACGTGCTGGAACCGGAGATCGAAGCGGTTTCCGCTGCCTATTGGCACCAATGGGTACGCTGCTTCCCCGAGGAACGCGACTGGGCGCCCGCCGACACCGCGAAGATGATCGATGTGGGCGTGGTATTCCTGCGCAACCGCTTCCTCGAGACGACCACCAAGACCTGGATCGAATCGATCGAGCGCTCGGTCGCTGCCGCCTATGAGGCGGGCGTGCCGCCGATGGCGCTGCTGTCGATGATCAGCGCGAGCGACCGTGCCGCGCTGGAAGTGCTGATCCGCCGGATGGGCGGCACCGATCCGCGGCTGCCGGCGCTGGTCGACACGCTGATGCGGCTGTCGGCGCTGGAAGCCGACATCACCGTCGAGATCTACAACATGTATCGCGAGCACAGCGCGCAGGTGGCGCGCGACCGGCTGGCCACCGAGTTCCGCGATTCGATCGGCGCGACGGTCGAGCGCGCCTCGCGAGGCGGCGAGGAGCTGCGCGGCCAGGCGGTGCACACCTCGGCCTCGGCGCGTGGCATGCTGGGCAAGGCGAGCGAAGTCGCGGCGGCGGCCGAGCAATCGGCAGTGGCGATGCGCGAGGCGGCGATGACTGCGGCCGGGCTGATCCGCGCGATCGAGGATGCGCGCACCGAAGTGGAAGCAGCGGCGGCGATCGCGACGCGCGCTTCCGGCCAGGCGAGCGAGGCAGTGGGGATGAGCGAGATGCTGTCCGAACACGCCAAGTCGATCGAATCGATTCTGGGCCTGATCCGCGACATCGCCGGGCAGACCAACTTGCTGGCGCTCAACGCGACGATCGAGGCGGCCCGGGCAGGCGACGCCGGCCGCGGCTTCGCGGTGGTGGCGCAGGAAGTGAAGAGTCTCGCCAGCCAGACCGCGCGGGCGACCGACGACATCGCCGCAAAGATCGCCGCGATCCAGTCCGCCACCCGCTCTACGGTGGAGACCAACGCCTCGATCCGGGCGACCGTCTCCGAGGTGCAGGACAGCGCCAACCGCATCCGCAGCGCGATGGAGGTGCAGGCGCAGACCGTCACCGCGATCACTGCCGCGGTGGACGAGACCGCGCTGGCAGCGGATTCGATGTCCGCCACGATCAGCGCGATCCGGGCGGACACCGAAGCGGTCGCCTCCCAGATCGATCGGGTCGGCCAGGGATTTGCTGCGCTCGACGAGCAGCTCGGCACGCTGAAGGGCAGCGCCAGCGAGTTCGTCGCCAAGGTCGCCGCGTGATGGAGCCTGCAATGTCTGCCAACCGCGAGCTCGGCCAATGGAGCGGCGGCGTCCGCTCGTTCGACGATTGGCGCCGGGACTATGATTGGGACGGAACGCTGCTCGCCAGCTGCGGCGAGATCGCCGACCTTCTGGAAGATCGCTGGGAGGCACTTGCGCGCGAGTGCCAGCGCCATGTGCTCGGCACCTCGGCGGGCCAGCGGATGCGCGGCCATGTCGACCGCGAAGATTATGTCACCGACGGCGTGGTATTCCTGCGCACCCGTTACCGGCAGCCTCTGGGCGAGCAATGGGCGCGGACCATCTGCACCTATGCCCTGGCGACCGCGCAGGAGGGCGTGCCGCTGCCCGCACTGCTCGGCCACTTCGCCTTCGCGCACGGCCGGACGATCGCGGCGCTGCATGCGGTGCTGGGCGAAGACGCCGCCCGCCTCGCGCGGCTGAGCGATACGATCCAGCGCATCGCGATGGCCGAAGTCGACCTGATGACCAGCCATCTCGGCGCGCGCGATGCCGAGACGGTGCATGACGAACGGCGCGCGCGATCGGACCAGTTCCGCGCGAGCATCTCCGAATCGATCGAAGGCGCGACGATGCTCGGCAACCGCATCCGCGTGCAGGCGCAGGGTGCCTCCAGCGCGGCGCGCGGCATGCTGGGCAAGGCGAGCGAAGTCGCGGCGGCGGCCGAGCAATCGGCAGTGGCAATGCGCGAGGCGGCGATGACCGCCGCCGGGCTGATCCGCGCGATCGAGGATGCGCGGATGGAAGTGGAAGCCGCCGCGAGTATCGCAACGCGCGCCTCGGGCCAGGCGAGCGAGGCGGTGGGGATGAGCGAGACGCTCTCCGACCATGCCAAGTCGATCGAATCGATCCTGGGTCTGATCCGCGACATCGCCGGGCAGACCAACTTGCTGGCGCTCAACGCGACGATCGAGGCGGCCCGGGCAGGCGACGCCGGACGCGGCTTCGCGGTGGTGGCGCAGGAAGTGAAGAGCCTTGCCAGCCAGACCGCGCGGGCGACCGACGACATCGCCGCAAAGATCGCCGCGATCCAGTCCGCCACCCGCTCGACGGTGGAGACCAACGCCTCGATCCGGGCGACCGTCTCCGAAGTGCAGGAAAGCGCCAACCGCATCCGCAGCGCGATGGAGGCGCAGGCGCAGACGGTGACCGCGATCACTGCCGCGGTGGACGAGACTGCGCTGGCAGCGGATTCGATGTCCGCCACGATCGGCGCGATCCGCGAGGACACCAAGAGCGTCACCAGCGAGATCGATACGCTGCAGCATAACGTGACCGAAGTGGATGACCGGCTGAACCAGTTGCGTACGGCGGCGGAGAGCTTCTCGACGGCCGTCGCGGCCTGAGCCGGTATCCGGGGAAAGCCGCTTGATCGGCGATCCCCGGCTGTGTCATCGCCGGGGATATGTCCAGAACGCTTCCCTGTGCCGCGCTGCTGTTGCTCGTCGGAATCACGCCGGCCCGCGCGCAACAGGAGGATCGCCAGGCCTGGGAGCAGTTGAACGTCATCGTGCCGGTGACCAAGCAGGTCCGCGTGACGCTGGAGCAGATTGCCCGCACCAGCGATCGGCAGGGCGGCATCTACACCACGGAATATGGCGCGCTACTGGGATGGCAGATCGCCAAGGGCGTCGAGTTCGGCACCGGCTACCGGCGCGTCGACTTCCATAATCGCAACCTCGCGGCCGACGAGGACCGCATCCGCCAGCACCTGGTGCTGACCAGCGGTCGCTTCGCCGCGCGCCTGCGGCTCGACGAGCGGTTCAGCACGGTGGGCAGCGGCATCGGGCTGCGGTTTCGGCCGCTGCTTCGTTACAACCTGCCGCTCGGCCGGCCGCGCCTCGCGCTGTTCGCGAGCCACGAAAGCATCCTGCTGCTGAACAATACCCGCTGGGGTCAGCGCGCCGGCTATGAGCGGATGCGCAACATCTTCGGCGTGACGGTCCCGTTCGGCAAGGCGCTGAGTGCCGATATCGGCTATCTCAACCAATATCGCCTCGCGCGCGGTGGTGCCCGGGCGCAGATGGACCATGCGCTGAGCGTGCAGCTGACCATGAACCTTGGCGCGGTGGGGGTGGCACTGCTTGACGACTGACGGCGTGTCGCGGGGTGACGCGCCCAAGCGCCCGCGCTAGGGCAGCGGCATGAAGACGCATATCCTCCTTACCGGCAGCAGCCGGGGCATCGGCGCGGCGACGGCGGCGCTGCTCGGCGGCGACGACCGCGTCGCGCTGGTCGGCCATGGCACCGCCAGCGGCATTCCCGCCGACTTCACCGATCCCGCTGCCCCGCAGGCGCTGTGGGCACAGGCGCTGGACGCGCTCGACGGCCGGATCGACGTGCTGATCAACAATGCCGGCATCTTCGAGGCCAACCCGCTCGATGCGCCCCATGACGACTGGGTCGAGGGCTGGGAGCGGACGATGCGGGTGAACCTCACCGCCTCGGCCGAACTCTGCCGGCTCGCAGTGCGCCATTGGCAGGAACGCGCGAGCGGCGGCCGGATCGTCAACGTCGCCAGCCGCGCCGCCTATCGCGGCGACAGCCCGGCGCACTGGCATTATGCCGCCTCCAAGGCAGGCATGGTCGGTATGACCAAGTCGATCGCCCGGGGCTATGCCGCGCAGGGCATCCTTGCCTTCGCGATCTGCCCCGGCTTCACCATGACCGGCATGGCCGAGGATTATCTGGAGAGCCGCGGCGGCGACAAGCTGCTGGCCGACATCCCGCTCGGCCGCGTCGCGATGCCCGAAGAGATCGCCGCGATCGCCAAATTTTGCGCGCTGGACGCGCCCCCTTCGATGACGGGCGCGGTGCTCGACGCCAATGGAGCCAGCTATGTCCGCTGAGATCGATAGCTGGAAGGTGAGCCTGCCCTGCACCCGTGCGGAGGCCGAGGCGATCGACGCCGGTACGATCGAGATCGACGCCGTGCTGATGACCACCGAGACGGTGGAGGATGACGTCGAGCATTGGCGGCTCGATGCCTATCTGGAGCACGAGCCCGACGCGGCGATGCTCGCGGCGATCAAGGCGCTGGCGCCGAGCGCGGGCGGCGTCGAGCCGGAGGTCGAGGCGCTGACCGCGCAGGACTGGGTGACGCTGAGCCAGGAAGGGCTGGAGCCGATCCGCGAGGGGCGCTTTGTCGTTCACACCAGCGCGCACCCGGTGGAAGCACCGGCGGGCGGGCGGGCGTTTCTGATCGATGCTGGGCGGGCGTTCGGCACGGGGCACCATGCCACCACCTCGGGCTGCCTGGCGATGCTCGACGGGCTGGCGGGCAAGCGGTTCACCAACATCATCGACGTGGGAACCGGCACCGGGCTGCTCGCCTTTGCTGGCGCGCATCTGTGGCCAGACGCCAAGATAATGGCGACGGATATCGACCCGGCCGCGATCGACGTGACGCAGGAGAACGCCGTCGCGAACAATATCGCGGGCGTCGACTTGGTGGTGGCGGACGGCGCGCTGTCCGACGCGATCACGGCCAAGGCGCCCTACGATCTCGTCATCGCCAACATCCTGGCAGGGCCGCTCGTCTCGATGGCGCCCGAACTCGCCGCCATCGCCGCGCCGAATGCGACGATCGTGCTGGCGGGCCTGCTGGAGACGCAGCGGGCGCAGGTCGTCGCAGCGTTCGAGGCGTGCGGGTGCGCGCTGGAGGTGGTGGACCGCCGCGGTGACTGGTCGATCCTGCGGCTTGCCGCCGGGGCGACCCGCTATGTGCCGGTCACGCCGCCCGACCCGAAGGGCCGCGACGGCTGGGCGCTCGATATCTGATCCTCAGCCGCGGTTGCCGCTTACATAGCTGAGAATGTCCTCCGGCGTGCGGAACAGCGCGTCGGGGGACATGTTCACCAGCAGGTCCTCCGCCGCATAGCCCCACAGCACTGATCCGGCACGCATGCCGACTTCGCGCGCGGCATCGACGTCGCGAGTCTCGTCGCCGATCGCCAGCGCGGCGTGCGGCTCCACGCCCATCTTGCGCAGCACGCGGCGGAACTTGGGCGCCTTGCCGAACAGCGACGAGCCGCAGGCATAGCAATGGATCTGCGCGGCATGGCGCGGGCCCAGGATCTTGCGCGCATTGGCCTCCGAATTGGAGGTGACCAGCGCCAGCTTCACGCCGGTTTCGACCAACCGTTCGAGCAGGGTAGGCGTACCGGGGAACAGCTCGATCCGGTGCGCCTCGCGGCTCACCAGCTTGCGGACATAGCGGGCGATCCACGGCATCTTCCAGCGCGCGATGCCGAGAAATTCGATCACCTCGCGCGAGCTCTTGCGGCGGAGCAGCTCGACTTCGTCCGGGGCGATCTTGCGGAAGCGGAAGCGTTCGGCGAGGTCGTTGGCGACGGAGACGAACCAGTCGCCGCTGTCGGACAGCGTGCCGTCGAAATCGAAGATGACGAGATCCACCGGGCGGGCCGTGAGGGCGCCCGTCTTAGCCATGTCCGCTACCAGTTCCATGCATCCGGCACTCCGCTCCGTTGCCCAACTCAATCTGTACCGTACTGTGCTCGATCCGGAAATCGTGCGCGAGCAGGTGCTGAAGATTAACCAGGAATGCGTCACCCGGATGACCGTCTTCCATGACGAGGTGGGCGGTGAGCGCGGTTTCGGTGGTGCTCATCGGCCAGACATGGAGATCGTGGACGCGGCAGACGCCGGGCTGGGCGAGCAGCGTCTTCTCCACGGCGTCCATGTCGATGCGGTCCGGCACCGCCTGCAGGGCCATGGTGAGCGATTCGCGCAGCAGCCCCCAGGTGCCGACCAGGATCACCACGACGACGACCAGGCTGATCGCCGGATCGATCCAGCGGGCACCCGTCCACCAGATCAGCGCGCCGGCGAGCACCACCGCCGCCGAGACGGCGGCATCGGCCGCCATGTGCAGATAGGCGCCGCGGACGTTGATGTCGTGTTCGCGGCCGCGCGCGAAGAGCAGCGCGGTGCCCAGGTTCACGACGATGCCCGCCCCGGCCACCAGCATCACCGGAATCGGCGCGACGGCGGGCGGATCAGCGAAGCGCTGGATCGTCTCGAGCAGGATCGCGCCGATCGCGATCAGCAGCAGCAGCGCGTTGGCGAGCGCGGCGAGGATCGACGAGGCGCCCAGGCCATAGGTGAAGCGCGGCGTGGCGGGGCGCTTGCCCAGCTCGGCGCCGACCCATGCGATCAGCAGCCCCAGCACGTCGGAAAGGTTGTGGCCGGCATCGGCGAGCAGCGCCATCGATCCGGTCCAGATGCCGGCACCGCCTTCGATCAGCACGAAGGCGATGTTGAGCGCCGTGCCGATCGCGAAGGCGCGGCCGAAATCGGCCGGCGCATGGCTATGGCCAGCCCCATGATGGTGCGAATGGCCATGCCCGTGCGAGTGGCCGTGTGCGTGATTTCCCGACATGTCGGGCGATCCTAGCGGGGCAGCGCCATGTGATGCTAGCCCATTGCGGCGAAAGCGATCAGCGGCGCCCGCGCTTGCCCTTGCCGTCCATCGGGCTGAAGGCGGGCGGGCGGATCGTCACCAGTTCGCTGCGCTCGATCACGCCGTCCTTGTTGTGGTCGAATCGCGCCCAGATCAGCGCGAAGCGATCCTCGAATTCGGACCAGCTGATCTTGTTGTCGCCATCACGGTCGATCTCGAACGGGCTGGGCAGCGTGTTGCGGTCGCCCATCCAGCGCAGCGACCAGTCCGAATAGGCGATATAGCCGAGGGTGCCGGTGTGGGCCGTATCGGCGCTGTCGAAGCTGCGCTTGAGGCCGGCGTCGAATTCGGCGCGGGTCACGCGGGCGTCGCCATCCGAATCGAACCCGGCGATCAGCAGCGCCACCGGCTCGGCGATCACCGTCGCCTGGGGCTGCGGCGCGGGCGCGCCGGGGACGACCGGCGGCGGGGTGCCCCGATCCTGCGCGGCTGCGGGGAGGGCGGCGGTGCAGGCAGCGAGCAGCAGGAACAGGCGCATCGGATCCCCTTAACGATCGGGCAGCAACAGGCTGGAATCGCCGTAGCTGTAGAAGCGATAGCCGGTTTCGATCGCGTGGGCATAGGCCGCCTGCATGCGATCGAGCCCCATCAGCGCGGAGACCAGCATGAACAGAGTCGAGCGGGGCAAGTGGAAGTTGGTGACCAGCCCGTCGATGCCCTTGAAGCGATAGCCGGGGGTGATGAAGATCGCGGTGTCGCCGTCGAAGGGCTGGATCACCCGATCCTCGTCCGCCGCGCTTTCGAGCAGGCGCAGGCTGGTGGTGCCGACCGCGATGACGCGATTGCCCGCCGCGCGCACCGCGTTGAGGCGATCGGCGGTTTCCGGGGGGATGCGGCCCCATTCGGCGTGCATCTTGTGGTCGGCGGTATCCTCGGCCTTTACCGGCAGGAAGGTGCCCGCGCCGACATGGAGGGTCAGCGTGGTATGGCCGATCCCCGCCGCCTCCAGCGATGCCATCAGCGCAGGCGTGAAGTGCAGCGCGGCGGTCGGCGCGGCGACCGCGCCGGGTTCGGCGGCGAACATCGTCTGGTAATCGTCGGCGTCGCGCGCGTCGGTCGGGCGCTTCGAGGCGATATAGGGGGGCAGCGGCATGCGGCCGCAGCGTTCGAGCAGCAGCTCGACCGGCTCGTCGCCCTGGAAATCGAGCGCGAAGCTGCCGTCCTCGCCGCGGTCCGAGGCGATGGCGATCGCATCGGGACCGAAGTCGATCGCGTCGCCGTCGCGCAGGCGCTTGGCGTTGCGGATGAAGGCACGCCAGCGGCGCGGCCCCTCGCGCTTGTGGAGCGTCGCGCCGATCCGGGCCTCGCCGCGCGTCCCCTCCAGCTGGGCGGGGATCACGCGGGTGTCGTTGAACACCAGGCAATCGCCGGGACGCAGCTGCGCGGCGAGATCGCCGACGATCGCGTCGCGCGTCTCCGCGCCGTCCAGCACCAGCAGGCGGGCGGAGTCGCGCGGGCTTGCTGGGCGCAGCGCGATCCGTTCGTTCGGCAGCTCGAAATCGAAAAGGTCGACGTTCACTTGGGCTTACGCGATCACTTCTTCTTCGGCGCCGGCTTCTTCGCCGCCGGGGCGGGTTTGGCCGCAGCCGGTGCGGCCGGCCCCACCGGGATCAGCGTCGGCCCGGTCGCGGCAGGCGCGGCGGGGGCGAGCGGCTGATAGGCCGGGGGATTGTCCGATTCGATATAGGCGTGGATGATCACGGTCGGGTGCTGCGGCGGCTCGCCGCGCTCGATCTTGTCGACCCACTCCATGCCCGTGGTGACGCGGCCGAACACGGTGTAATCGTGGTCGAACGCCAGCTTGGGCTGCATCATGATGAAGAACTGGCTGTTGGCGCTGCCTTCGGCTTCGGCCTTCTGCTCGGCGGTGGCGTTGTCCGGCGCGCCGCGGCGGGCGGCGGAGACGGTGCCGCGGACATGCGGCAGCGAGCTGAACTCGGCCGGCACGTTGGGCATGTCCGAATCGCCGGTGCCGTCGCCCTTGGGATCGCCGCCCTGGGCGATGTTGTAGGGATCGTCGACGACGCGGTGGAAAGTCAGCCCGTCATAGAAATGCTTGCGGGTGAGCGTCTTGATCCGCTCGACCATCTTCGGCGCCACGTCCGGGCGCAGGCGGATCATCACGCGGCCGCCGGTCGACAGGTCGAGGACCCAGGTGTTCTCGGGATCGGCGGGAACCAGTACGGGGGGACGCGTGTTGACGTCGGAATTGACGCCCTTCAGCGGCTCGACGACCGGTGGCGGCTTCCCGCCCCCGCCTTGGGCCAGCGCCGGTATGGCAAACAGCGTGGCGGCCATGGCGGCCATCGTGGCTAGGAAACGCATCGAACTTCCCACTCGTTTTTGGTGAATGCGCGGCTCTACCCCAATCGCCGGGCGCCGCAAAGCCCGGCTGGGATCACTCCGGCGTTAGTTGCTGCCCTTGCGCCCGATCGCCTCGACGCGGGCGGCGACATCGGTCTCCACAGCCTCGGTCACGAAGCGGTGGATCGGGCCGCCATAGAGGGCGATCTCCTTCACCAGCCGGCTGGCGATCGGCTGGAGCGAGACGTCGGCCATCAGGAAGACCGTCTCGATCCGGTCGTTGATCTGCTGGTTCATGCCCGCCATCTGATATTCATATTCGAAATCGGCGACGGCGCGCAGGCCCCGGATGATCACGCTGGCGCGCTCGCGCTCGGCGAAATCCATCAGCAGCGAATCGAAGCTGACGACCTCGATCGCCCCGGCGATGCCGTCGACCTCGCGGAGGACCATCGCCATCCGCTCCTCGATGGTGAACATCGGCGATTTGGAGGGATTGGTGGTGACGCCGATCACCAGCCGGTCGACCAGCTTCGCGCCGCGCCGGATGATGTCCATGTGCCCGCGCGTGATCGGGTCGAAAGTGCCGGGATAGACGCCGATACGGGTATGCATGCGGGTTCTCTCCCTGGCCTTTAGCGGTCGCGCTCGAGCGTGAAGCGCGCCACGTCGCGCAGCAGATCGGCCTCGGGGCCATAGGCGTGGAGGTGCGAAATCGCCTGGTCGACCAGCATCCGCGCCTGTTCGCGGGCGCGATCGATGCCGAGCAGCGACAGGAAGGTCTCCTTGCCCGCCGCGCCGTCCTTGCCGAGCTTCTTGCCAACCAGCGCCTCGTCACCCTCGGCATCGAGGATGTCGTCGACGATCTGGAAGGCGAGGCCGATGTCGCGGGCATAGCCGCGCAGGCCGGTGCGGGCGTCGGGTGAGACGCGGCCGAGGATCGCGGCGCATTCGACCGCGCAGCTGATCAGCGCACCGGTCTTCATCGCCTGGAGCCGGGTGACGGTGGCGAGGTCGAAGCTGGCCTTTTCCGCTTCGAGGTCCATCATCTGGCCGCCCGCCATGCCCGACGGGCCGGAGGCGCGGGCGAGTTCGGCGATCAGCTCGACGCGGATATAGGGATCGGGGTGGGTGGAATCGTGCGCCAGCAGCTCGAAGGCGAGCGCGTGCAGGCAGTCGCCCGCCAGGATCGCGGTGGCCTCGTCGAACGCCTTGTGTACCGTCGGCTTGCCGCGGCGCATGTCGTCATTGTCCATCGCCGGCAGATCGTCATGGATCAGCGAATAGACATGGATGCATTCTAGCGCGGTCGCGACGCGCGCGGCGCAGGTCTTGTCGACGCTGAACAGCTGCGCGGTGGCGAATACCAGCAGCGGCCGCAGCCGCTTGCCGCCGCCGATCGCGGCGTGGCGCATCGCGCGGTACAGGTCGGCGCGGGGATCGCCCGGAACTTCGAGCAGCCGGTCGAACTGGTCATCGATTTCGGCCGCGACCTGGCGCAGCGCCGATTCGAGGGCGAGCGAAGCATGCGTCACGCTCGCCACGCCTCAGCCGGCCGCGAAGGGGGTAGTGCCGGCGGCGCGGCCGTCGGCATCGGTGCGGATCGCCTCGATCCGGGCCTGCGCGGCATCGAGCCGCGCGGCGCATTGCCGGCGCAGCTGGTCGCCGCGCTCATAGAGGTCGATCGCCTCCTGCAACGCCGCTTCACCGCTCTCGAGCCGGCTCACGATCTTCTCCAGTTCCTTCAGCGCCTCTTCGAAGGAGAGCGCCGTGATATCCGCTTGGTCGGTCATGATCTCGCTATGCGGCAGGGCGGGGCCCGATGGCAACCGGGCCCCGCCATGTTTTACTGGCCGGCCGTCTTGGCCGCGCCGGAGGTGCGATAGCGATCGAACCAGGCGAGGATCGCCGCCGCCTTGGCCGCTGACTGGCTGGGCCGCGCGGCGATGCCGCCATGGCTGGCGCCGGGCACCTTCACCAGCGCCGTGGGCACGCCGCGGATCTGGAGCGCGGCATAATATTGCTCCGATTCGCTCACCGGCGTGCGGTAATCCTCGCTGCCGACCACGACGAGCGTCGGCGTCTTGACGTTGCCGACCAGGCTGAGCGGCGAGCGGCTCCAATAGCTCATCGGATCTTCCCAGGGCTGCTTGGCGAACCAGTAGCGCGAGGTGAAGCCGGTCGCGTCCATGGTCAGCGCCTCGCTGATCCAGTTGATCACCGGCTTCTGCGTCGCGGCGGCCTTGAAGCGATCATTCTTGCCGACGATCCAGGCGGTGAGCACGCCGCCGCCCGAGCCGCCGGTGACGAACAGATTGTCCGGATCGGCGACGCCCGAGGCGATCGCCGCATCGACCGCGGCCATCAGGTCGCCATAGTCGTCGCCGGGATATTTCTTGTCGATCAGATCGGCAAATTCCTCGCCGTACGAGGTGCTGCCGCGCGGGTTTGTGTAGAGCACCGCATAACCGTGCGCGGCGTAGAGCTGGTAATCGGTCGAGAAGCCGGGGCCATAGGCGGTGTGCGGGCCGCCATGGATTTCGAGGATCGTCGGCACGCGGGTGCCGGGCTTCACGCCGGGCGGGGTGACCAGCCACGCATCGATCTTGCGGCCGTCGGGTGCGGTCACCGCCAGCGGCGTCACCGGCGCCAGCGTCTTGGATGCGAGCAGATTGTCGTTGAGGTGCGTGAGGCGGCGGCCGTTCACATAGATGTCGGCCGGATGCAGCGCGTCGCCGCCCGTATAGGCGATCGTGCCGCCGGCCGAGACGCTGAAGTCGCCGCCGGTATAGGGCCGGTCGAGCCCGCCGCCGGTGAGGCCGGTCGCGACCGTGGCCACCTTCCCGTCCAGCCCGATGCGCGCGACCAGCTTGCGGCCGTGATCGTCGTAGGAAACGAACAGGCTGCGCCCGTCCTTCGCCCACACCGCGCTCTCGATGCTCTTGTCGAGCGCGGCGGTGAGCGAGCGGCTGCCCGATCCGTCGCGGTTCATCACGTACAGCTCGGTGTTCTGGAAGCTGCGGTGGGTGTCGTCGAAGCCGAGATAGGCAATGCGGCTGCCGTCCGGCGACAGCACCGGCGAACTATCCGGGCCGTAGCGCTTGGTCAGCGGGGTGAGCGTGCCCGCGGCGATGTCGACCGCATAGACTTCGCTGTCATTGCCCTCGCGCTCCCAATCCTTGCGGCGGTTGCTGCTGAAGAACAGGCTGCGGCCGTCGTTCGACCAGGCGAGCGGGCCGCCATCGTCGAACTTGCCGAAGGTCAGCTGGCGCGGTGCGCCGCCATCCGCCGAGACCACGAAGAGGTGGTCGGAGCCTGGCTTGATATAGCCGCCGCCATCGGCGCGGTAGGTGACGCGGTCGATCACTTCCAGCGGCTCGGCCCATTTGGCGCCTTCGGGCTTGGGCGGTTGGCTGCCGAGCGACATGCCCTCGCCGGCGACGGTCATGGTGTAGGCGATCTGCGTGCCGTCGGGCGACCAGGCGATGCCCTGCGGGCTCTCCGGCAGGCCGGTGACGCGCGCGGTAGCGCCGGTCGCCATCCAGCGGACGAACAGCTGCGGTGCGCCGCCTTCGCCGGTCGAGACATAGGCGAGACGGGTGCCGTCGGGCGACCAGCGTGGCTGGCTGTGCGATCCGGCGCCGGCGACGAGCGGGGTCTGCGCGCCGGTCTTCACGTCGACCAGCCAGATCGTCGCGCGGCCGCGATCGGTCATGATGTCGGCCGACTGGCGGACATAGGCGACCTTGCTGCCGTCCGGGCTGATCTGCGGGTCGCTCGCCTGTTCCAGTGCGAACAGATCGCTGCCCGTGAACAGGCGGGTGGGGCCGTCCTGGGCGATGGCGACTGCGGGGATCGCGACGCTGAGGAGGAGGGCGAGGGGAACGAGGCGCATGAAGGTCTCCGGCAGGGCAGATGCGCCATCGTGTTCGGGCGCCGGGCGCTTGGCAAGCCGTTCCGCAAGGAATGGACGCTGGTATGATTGCGGCGGGTGGCACCGTGCGCCTAGGCCCGCGTTTCAGAGCGCGAAGGAGACTTGCGGATGTTCGAAATCATCAACCCGGCGACCGGCGAGACCGTCGATCGCATCGCCGAGCTGGACGACGCCGGGATCGAGGCGGCGCTGGCCCGCGCGGCCGCCGGGTACAAGCAGTGGCGCGAAACCTCGATCGAGACGCGCACCGCGCTGCTGACCAAGATCGCCGACGCGTGGGAAGCCAACAAGCAGCACCTCGCCGAACTGGCGGTGCGCGAGATGGGCAAGACGATCACCGCCGGCCTCGCCGAGGTGGAGAAGTGCATCGCCGGCTTCCGCCATTATGCCGAGCATGGCCCCGCTTATCTGGAGCCGACCACGGTCAAGACGCCGACCGGCCATGCCGTCGCGCGCTGGCTGCCGCTGGGGCCGGTGCTGGCGGTGATGCCGTGGAATTTCCCCTATTGGCAGGCGGTGCGCTTCCTCGCGCCGACGATCCTCGCCGGCAATGTCGCGCTGCTCAAGCATGCGTCGAGCGTGCAGGGCTGCGCGGCGGCAATGGAGGACTTGGCGCGCCAGGCCGGCGCGCCCGAGGGACTGTTCCAGAACCTCGCGATCAAATCGAACAAGGTCGACGCGATCATCGCCGACAAGCGGGTGGTGGCGGTGACGCTTACCGGCAGCGAGGGCGCGGGCGCGAAGGTGGCGGAAGCCGCGGGCCGTGCGCTCAAGAAGGTGGTGCTGGAGCTGGGCGGATCGGATCCGTTCATCGTCATGCCCTCGGCCGATCTCGATGCGGCGGTGAAGACCGCGGTGACCGCGCGCGTGCAGAATGCCGGGCAGAGCTGCATCTGCTCGAAGCGGATGATCGTCCATGCCGAGGTGTATGACGCTTTCCTCGCGAAGTTCGTCGCGGGCATGGAGGCGGTGAAGATCGGCGATCCGATGGACAAGGATACCGTGATGGGGCCGCTTTCCAGCATCCAGCAGCGCGATACCGTGCTGGAGCAGGTGGCGAGCGCGCAGAAGGCGGGGGCGAAGCTCCTGACCGGCGCCGAGAAGATCGATCGCGCCGGTGCCTGGATGACGCCGGGCGTGCTGGTCGATCTCGATCCCGAAACCGATGTCGCCAAGGAGGAGATCTTTGGACCCGTCGCGGCGGTGTACAAGGTCGCCGACATCGACGAAGCGATCGCGCTGGCGAACGACGTGCCCTATGGGCTCGGCTCGTCAGTATGGACGCAGGACGATGGCGAGATCGAGCGGTTTGCCCGCGACATCGAGGCCGGGATGACGGCGGTGAATTCGCTGCTCGCCTCGGTGCCGGCCGCGCCGTTCGGGGGCGTGAAGCTCTCTGGCCATGGCCGCGAGCTCGGGCCCTGGGGGCTGCACGAGTTCATGAACCTGAAGGCGGTGATGTTCGCCGGCGGCTAGCCGGGGATTGAGGGCGGCGCCTTCTTAGCCCCTCCTCCTGGGAGGAGGGGTTGGGGTGGAGGGATGCCAGAACGTCTGTCGGTCTCGGTGAGACACAGCCCCACCCCGACCCCTCCCCTGAAGGGGAGGGGCTTGAGAAGGGCCTCACCGCCCCGCCTTCACCTCCGCCATCAGATCCTTCCGGCTGAGCTTGCCGATCATCGTCTTGGGCAGGCTGTCGCGCACCACCACTTCGGCCACCCGCTCGTGCTTGCCGAGCTGGGCGTTGAGCCAGCCGCACATTTCCTTGCCATCGGCCTGCTGGCCTTCGTTCAGCGCGACATAGGCGTGCGGCAGTTCGCCATGATAGGGATCGGGCAGGCCGAGGACGAGCGCCTCCTTCACCGCCGGATGGGTGTAGAGCACCGCCTCGATCTGGCTGGGGAACACCTTGAAGCCGCCGACCGAGATCATGTCCTTCAGCCGATCGACGATCTGGATATAGCCGTCCGCGTCGATGATGCCGACATCGCCGGTGCGCAGCCAGTGATCGTCGACGAAGGTGCCGACATCCGCCTCGGGCCGGTTCCAATAGCCCTGCATGATCTGCGGACCCTGGACGACGATCTCGCCCGGCTCGCCCTCGGGGGCGGGCTTGCGGGGATCTTCCTTGTCGACCAGCCGGACGCGGGTGCCGGCGATCGGCTGGCCGATCGTGCCGCTCTTGTTCAGCCCGACATAGGGGTTGGCGGAGACCACGCCCGAGCTTTCCGACAGGCCATAGCCTTCGATGATGTGCGCGCCCGTCGTCGCTTCCCAGCTGAGCTTGAGCTGCTCCGGCAGCGGTGCTCCGCCCGAGATGCAGAAGCGCAGCGACGAGAAATCGCTGGGCTTCATGCCGGGCGCGTCGAGCAGCGCCTGGTACATGGTCGGCACGCCGGGCAGCGAGCGGGGCTTGGTGCGGCGCAGCTCGGTCAGCACCTGCTGCGCGTTGAAGCGCGGCAGCATCACGATCTTGCCGCCCGTGATCACCGTGCGGTTGAGCACGCAGGTATTGGCGAAGACGTGGAAGAACGGCAGCACGCCCAGCACCGTGTCGTCCGCCTGGCCGAGTTCGGGGTCGAGCTCCGCCACCTGGCGGGCATTGGCCGAGAGATTCTGGTGGGTCAGCACCGCGCCCTTGGGGGTGCCGGTGGTGCCGCCGGTATATTGGATCAGCGCGACGTCGCGTTCGGGGTCGATAGTCGGGATGACGCAATCGCCCTGGTTGGCGATCAGCTTGGAGAAGGCGAGAATGCGCGGGTCGTGCGGCCTGGCCGTCACTTCGCTGCCGCGGAACAGCTGGTAGAAGAGCGACTTGGCGGTGGGCAGCGCCCCGGCGACCGAGCCGACCACCAGCCGCTCCAGCGCGCTTCGCTCCAGCACCTTCAGCGCGGTGGGGAGCAGCGCGGTAGCGGACAGCGTGAACAGCAGCCGGGTGCCCGAATCGGCGACCTGTGCTGCGAGTTCCTCCACCGAATAGAGCGGCGAGAAATTGACGACCGTGCCGCCGAGCTTGAGGATGCCGTAATAGGCCGCGACGTAATGCGGCACATTGGGCAGGAACAGGCCGATCCGGTCGCCCGGCCCATAGCCCAGCGCACGCAGCCCGCAGGCGACGCGGTTCGCGCCGTCCAGCGTCTCGCCATAGCTGTAGATGCGACCCATGAAATCGAGGAGCGGCGCGTGGGGATGAGCCGCCGCGCTTTCCTCGAACAGGTCTACCATGGACCGCGGCGCGTAGCTGCGATCCCACTCTCCTGGATGCCGATAGGCGGTCTTCCAGACCATTTCGGGCTTTGTCATTGACATCAGTGTAAGCAACCCGATTTTGCCATGCAAGCGCGGTTTTTGCGTATGCATGGAGACCGGTCGCGCGGAATGCGCGCACGGTCTCTACGGCAATTCGATCGGTTGGTTCCGCGCCTCAGTGCGCGATCTGGCGGCTCCAGGTGACCAGCACCGAGATGGCGAGGATGCCGAGATCGATCGCCGCATGCACCTGCTGCGGCGCGGTGTCGCCGACGCGGTGGGTGAGGATCGCGAGATCGGCATGGGGGCGCGGCGGGCGCACGACCGCGAGGACCAGTGCAATGGCCCCGACGATCAGCAAAAGGCGCTTATGACGCGTCATCGTTCCCCAATTTCCCCGGGGGCAACGTACACGCGGCGCGCTCGCCAGGCAAGTTCAGGCCGCGTCGAGGCTCAGCGCGCGGGCGCGATCGCGTCCCGCCGCCTTCGCTTCGAACAGTGCGCGATCCGCGCAGCGATACAGCGTCTTCCAGTCGATCTCATTGGTGAGCGCGCCTGCGCAGGCGCCGATGCTGGCAGTGATCGTCAGGTCGAAGGGCATGCGGATCCGGCGCAAGCTGGCGAGCAGCGCTTCGGGCTCGATACGCTGGGCGGCGGGGCTCAGCACGGCGAATTCCTCGCCGCCCATCCGGGCGACCAGCACCGGATCGGGCGCGCAAGTCCGCAGCGCCGCCGCGAACAGGCGCAGCACCTCGTCTCCGCCGTCATGGCCCAGCGTCTCGTTGACCCGCTTGAAATGATCGATGTCGATCAGCAGCAACTGCTGCCGGTCCGTACGGCCGATGGCGCGCTGCAGGAAGGCGCGACGGTTGAGCAGGCCGGTGAGCGGATCGATATCGGCGAGCTTGCGGGCCAGCAGTTCGCGGGTGAGCGCGGCGTCGCGCTCGTCGCGCAGGAACTTGATGCGATAGGCGACCGCCAGCGACGAGATCAGCGCCTCCGCGCCCATCGACACCACCGTCGAATTGTCGATCCAGAAATTCCAGGCGAGGATGTGGAGCGAGTTCATCACGCGGAGGGCCGCGAGCAGGATCGGCGCGCTCCAGGCGACGGCGAACAGCCACAGGAAATGCGAGCGCTGGCGCCAGGCGCCCCACAAGGTCGGCACCACGATCGCGAGCAGCCCGACCAGCGTGAGCGCATAGAGCAGATCGGCAACGCGCAGGTTGACCGCGCCGAAGGCGGCGACGCCGAACGCCGAAAGCGGCACCGCCATGGCGACGAGGTTGGAGGCGCGGCCCAGCCAGCGCGGCATATCCTTGTCCGCGAAGAAGCTGCGGGTGAACAACGCCGCCGCGCCGCCGGCCAGCCCCATGAACAGATAGTTCAGCCGCAGCCGATCGTTGTTGGTCAGTGCGGGCGCCACCCAGGCGAGCGCCCCCGACGAACTGGCCGTATAGCCGAGCACCGCTGCGAGCAGCAGGCAGTAATGCAGCTGGAACCGATGCCCCATCGCGCACCACAGCGCGAAATTATAGACGATCAGCGCGAGCGACATGCCGGCGAAGAAGGCATAGAGCGCCGCCATCCGGAGATTGGCAGCATCGCTCTCTTGCATCGTCGCGATGCGGGGTCCCAGCAGGATGCCGCGGGCATTGGCCGAGTTGTTCGTGTGGAACAGCACCCGAACCAGTGCCGGCTCGCGCACCGGAACCGGCGCCTGCGCGATCGCGCCCATCTGGATCAGCGGGGCAATGCCGCGCGCATCGCTCTGCCAGCGCCGGACCGCGCCATCGGCGTAGAGGAAATAGATCGTCAGCCCGTCCTGCCAGACGCTGGTGAAGCGGATCCCCAGCGGGGCGGCGGAGGTCGATCGGCGATCGATCGGCGTGGTCACCGCCCAGAAATCGCCGGAACCGAAGCGGTGTTGCGGCGTCGTACAGTCGAACCGCTCCGGGTGCCGGATCAGTTCATCCACCCGCTGCCCCTTGTCGGCCAGCACGCACGCGCCGAGAGGTTGACCGGCCACACCCGCTTGGGCATGTGCCGGCGGCACGATGCAAGCAAGCAGCGCGGCGAACGCGATGCAGAGCAGCCGGCGGGAAAGGGCGCTAACCATGATGGCGTCGGTACGCCTGTCGGACAAAGAAGACGTAAATGAGGCCGATGCCGTGCACTGCTGACACTGCCGGAGGCCAGCGCGATGGCGGCGCAGGCCGCACCGCCGACGATACGGCACCCCGGCCGCGTGGATCGGGCGCCCGGCTCGATGTCGTCGATGTTCTGCGTGGCTTCGCCCTGATGGCGCTGTTTCTGGTGCATGTCATCGAAAGTTATGAGCTGTTCTGGGCGTCCGAAAAGCCCGGCCTCATTACCGACGTGATCTTCGCGCTGTTCATGGGGAAGAGCTTCTCGTTATTGGCGCTGTGTTTCGGATTCAGCTTCTTCATCCTGATGGATCGGGCAGCGCGCCGGGGAGAGGATTTCACGGCGCGATTCGCCTGGCGCCTGCTCATTTTGGAAGGCATCGGCTTCGCCCATTCGCTGATCTACCGCGGCGACATCATGCAGACGCTCGCGGCGATCGGTTTCCTGCTGCTGCTGTTCAACCGGGTGCGCAGCAATGCCGTGTTGCTGGCCGGCGCTGCCTTCTGCCTGGCCGGGCCGAGCCTGATGGTGCAGCTGATCGCCGGGGCGATGGGCGCCGGCTGGGCCAACGCGCCGACGCTCTCGTCCGTCGATCCCGGTATGCCGATCTATCTCGGCGGTGACCTGTGGCAGGTGCTGCGGGTCAACCTTTGGGCCGGGCAGCAATCCAAATACTGGTTCTTCCTCGAATATGGCCGGATGGTGCAGATCCTCGGGCTCTATCTTCTCGGGCTGGTGCTGGGCAGGACCCAATTCTTCGGCGATCTCGCCAAAAGTCGCGCATGGCGTGGACCGGCGCTGCTGGTGGCAGGGCTGCTGGCGGTCGCGCTGTTCCTGACGCGCGAACCGATGCGCGAGGCGTTTGCCGGGCTCGGGCTCGGGCTGGGCGCGGACCGCGCCTTCTGGGCGCTGATCAACATGTGGCTCGATCTCGCAGGCACGGCGTTCTGGGCGCTGCTGGTGATCGCCCTGTACGATGGGCCGATGCGCTGGCTGGTGCAGCCGCTTGCCGCGCCGGGCCGGCTGACGCTGACCTATTACATCCTGCAATCGGCGATCTTCGTGCCGGTCTTCTACCATTATGGCCTGGGCAAATATGCAGACTGGGATGCGGCGACCCGGCTCTGGATCGCGCTGGCGGCGATCGCGGTGCAGATCGTCGCGGCGCACTGGTGGCTCGCGCGCTTCCAGTACGGGCCGATCGAATGGGTGTGGCGGGCGCTGACCTATTTGCGGCGCGACGTGCCCTTCCGCCGCAAGGATCGGGCTCCGGCGCGCTGAGGCGCCGAAGCCCGGTCGGATCAGATATCTTGCACCAGCCGGCCGTACAGCTCCGGCCGGCGATCGCGGAAGAAGCCGAAGGCGGCGCGGTGGCGCTTCACCCGGTCGATATCGAGCGTCGCGGTGATCACGCCTTCTTCTGCACGGTCCAGCTCGGCAAGGATGTCGCCGCGCTCGTCGGTGATGAAGCTGGTACCGTAGAAGGTCTGGCCATGTTCGGTGCCGACGCGGTTGGCGGCGATCACCGGCACCACGTTGGAGACCGCATGGCCCACCATCGCGCGGCGCCACAGCCGGGCGGTGTCGAGGCTGTCGTCATGCGGCTCGCTGCCGATCGCGGTGGGGTAGAAGAGCAGCTCCGCGCCCATCAGCATCATCGCGCGGGCGGTTTCGGGGTACCATTGGTCCCAGCACACGCCCACACCCAGCTTGGCGCCGGGGCCGTCCCACACCTTGAAGCCGGTGTTGCCCGGGCGGAAGTAGAATTTCTCCTCATAGCCCGGCCCATCGGGGATGTGGCTCTTGCGATAGACGCCGGAGACCTTGCCGTCGGGGCCGATCATCGCGAGGCTGTTATAGTGGTGCGGGCCGTCGGCTTCGAAGAAGCTGGTCGGGATGTGGATGGCGAGCTCGGCTGCGAGCGTCTGCATCGCCAGCACCGCCTTGTGCTCGGTGACAGGCTTGGCGGTGGCGAACAGGCCTTCATCCTCGACGCGGCAGAAATATTCGCCTTCGAACAGCTCGGGCGGCAGGACGACCTGCGCGCCGCGGCCGGCCGCCTCGCGGACCAGCTCCGAAACCCGGGCGATGTTGGCGTCGATATCGTTCGAGAAGGCGAGCTGCAGCGCGCCGACGGTGATCTCAGTCATGACGGTCCTCAGAGCGTGATGCCGAACCGGGCGAGCGCCGCGGTGGTCAGGAAATACAACAGGATCGTGAGCGCGATGCCTGCGAGCAGGGCGGCGCTGAAGCCGACCCCCGATCGCAGCAGCGCCGGCACGAGCAGGAACATGGGGAGCGAGGGCAGGACATACCAGAAGGTCGCCTGCAGATGGTCCGCCACCCGGACGGTGTCTTGGGTGTCGCGCCACAGCCAGATCACCCCCAGCAGGGAGATCAGCGGCAGCGACGCCACCAGCGCGCCGAACGCGGGACTGCGCCGGGCGATCATCGCCACCGCGGCGATGATCAGTCCGGAGAGCAGCGCGCGGACGACGAACGCCGTCACGCGAGTCTTGGAATCTGCTGCGAGATGCAGTGGAAGCTGCCGCCGCCGGTGAGGATGTGATCCGCCCGCTGGCCGACGATCGTGCGACCGGGGAAAAGGTCCTTCAGCGTCTCGATCGCCGCCGCGTCGTTGGGCTGGCCATAGAGCGGCACCACCACGGCAGCATTGCCGATGTAGAAGTTCATGTAGCTGGCGGGGATCGCCTCGTCATCCTCGTCCATCACCGCGCCGGGGGAGGGCATGCGCACCACCTCGACACCGAACGCCTCGGCCCGCGCGGCCGCATCGGCATAGATCGCCGCGTTGGGATCGTCTTCGGTCGGGGTGGGGATCAGCAGCCGGTTCGGGCCGACGAAGCGGGCGAGGTTATCGACATGGCCGTCGGTATGGTCGTTGGCGAGGCCCTGGCCGAGCCACAGCACGCGGGTGTAGCCGAGGTCCGACGCCAGCTTGGCCTCGATGCCGCCGCGGTCCAGATCCGGGTTGCGGTTCGGGTTGAGCAGGCACTGCTCGGTGGTGACGCACAGGCCGGTACCGTCCCCGTCGATCGCGCCGCCTTCGAGCACCCAGTCGTGCTTGCGGGCGGTGAGCTGGCGGCGGGCAGCCAGGCGGGCACCGACGGTGTCGTCGCCTTCGAGGTCGTACTTCCCGCCCCAGCCGTTGAACTCGAAATCCTGCGCCACACCGTCGCCGGCGACGATCGCGGCGGTATCCCGCAGCCAAACATCACCAAACCGCTCGGTCACCACTTCGGCGGCGTCGCCGGCCAGCGCGGTGGCAGCGGCGCGCGCTTCCTCGTCGGCAGCGACCAGGATCACGCGCTCGCCGCGGCCTTCGGCATGGATCGCACGGGCAAAGGCGGTGACTTCAGCGCGGGCGGGATCGAGATCCTCGAGCCAGAGGTCGGCATGGCTGGGAAAGCCGATCCAGACCGCATCGTGCGGCGCCCATTCGGGGGGAGGAGTAAGAGTCATGGCGCGGCCTTTAGACCTGTCTGGTGACAGGGAAAAGGCCGTGGTGATGGCGGGGCTTCTCCTCGAACGTCATCTCGGCGAAAGCCGGGATCCATTGGAGGCTCCGCATCGGCTCCTGCTGGCACCGAGAGGCGAATGGATCCCGGCTTTCGCCGGGATGACAAAGGCTGGAGCGGGTCGGTCCGCTCCAACGCAATCCAGCCTTACTGCCCCGCCCGTGCCTTATCGCGGATCACCCGAAATTCGGCGTCCTTGAACCAGTTGGGCCAGCTATCCCCCTCCGCCAGTTCGCGGCCCAGGCCGTAGTAGATACGCAGATCGGAGAGCGCGCCGTCCCAGTTCCAGCTGGGATCATACTGGTCCTGCGGTTTGTGGTAGCGCTTCTCGGTATAGTCCGCCGCCGCCCTGGCGCCGGCCGCCTTTCCACCAACCACCAGATCGTCGCCGCTCTCGCCGTACAGCATCGGCACGCCGAGCTTGGCGAAGCTGAAATGGTCGGAGCGGTAATAGCCGCCCTTTTCGGGGGTCGGCTCGATGCCGATGACGCGGCCCTCGGCGGCGACCAGCGGCTTGACCAGCTCCTCCAGCTCGGACTTGCCCGCGCCGATCAGTACGAAGTCCTTGGCTTTGCCGTTGATGTTGAGCCCGTCCATGTTGACGCCGCCGACCGTCCTGGCGAGCGGATAGACCGGGTGCTCGGCATAATATTGCGAGCCGATCAGCCCCTGTTCCTCGGCGGTCACCGCCAGGAACACCATGCTGCGCTTGGCCGGGCCGGCCTTGGCATTGGCCTCGGCGAGCGCGACCAACCCGGCGGTGCCGGTGGCATTGTCGACCGCGCCGTTGCAGATGTCGTCGCCGTTCACCGGTTTGCAGCGGCCGAGATGGTCCCAATGCGCCGAGAACAGCACGACCTCGTCGGGCCGCGCGGTGCCGGGCAGGATGCCGACGACGTTCTTGGATGCCTGGCGCTTGATGCCCAGGCCGAAGCTGGCCGAGGCCTTCACGCCCAGCGGCACCGCCTTGAAGCCCTTGTGCTTCGCCGCCTCGACCAGTGCGGCATAGTCCTTGCCGGCGCTGGCGAACAGCGCCTTGGCCGACTCCTGCTGGACCCAGCCGATCAGCTGCGACTGGTCGGCGTGATCGCCGGGCGTATCCTGTTCGAGCTTGGGCCCGCCCCAGCTGCTCTCGACGACGCCCCAGCCATAGGCGGCGGGTTCGGTATCGTGGATGATGATCGCCGCCGCCGCGCCCTGGCGCGCGGCTTCCTCATACTTGTAGGTCCAGCGGCCATAATAGGTCATCGCCCGGCCGCCGAAGGGCCCATCCAGCGTCATCGTCTGCCAATCGGGATCGTTGATCAGGATGACGACGGTCTTCCCCTTCACGTCTACGCCGGCATAGTCATTCCAGCCGCGCTCGGGCGCGTTGATGCCGTAGCCGACGAACACGACCTCGCTGTCCTTGAGGTCGATCTTCGGCGTGACGCGATAGGTCGAGAACACCGCCTCGCTGCCATAAGCGAGCGATACCGGCGTCTTGCCGCCGGTGAAGCTAAGCTTGCTGGGGGCCTGCACGCTGAGCTCCACCAGCGGCACGTCCTGCACCCACTGGCCCTTGTTGCCGGGCTTGAGCCCCGCCTTCTGGAAACGCTCGATGAGGTAGGCGATCGTCTTGTCCTCGCCCGCACTGGTCGGCTTGCGGCCCTCGAACGCGTCGGAAGACAGGGTTTCTGTGACGGTCTTCAGCGTGTCGAGCGAGAGGGTGGGCGCGGTCTGCGCCTGGGCGGCGGAAGCGTAGAGCAGGAGAAGGGCGGGAAGGGCCAGGCGCATCGGGAACTCCAGCGGAAAGCGATAAACCAAATCCTGTCAGGTCGAGTGGGATCAGGCAACTAGCGCATTCTTTTCATGGATTGCGAAAAGCGGTGCGGACGATAGCTTTGTCGTGTCGTTCAAGGGGGGACACATGAAGAATTTGATGCGTGCGGCGCTGTTGACGGCCGCAGCGATTCCGGCGGCCGCGTCCGCGCAGAAGATGGGCGATGCCGCGCGGTTCGGCACTCGGGAACTGGTGCAGCAGATCAGCCTTTCGCCCGACGGCACGCATGTCGCGATCCTTGAGCCGGTGCAGGGGCGCGGAATGGCGGTGATCGTCGCCGATCTCGCCACCGGCACCACCAAGACGGTGTTGCGATCGAGCGGCAGTCCGGACCAGATCACCAACTGCCACTGGGCCAGCGACACCCGGATCATCTGCAACGTCTACATCATCAAGCAGGTGGTCGAGAAACTGTCCTTCACGCGCATGGTATCGGTCAACAGCGATGGGACGGATCTGAAGGTGCTGAGCGCGCGCGAAAGCAGCAACGCGCTGGACCTCATGCAATATGGCGGCGGCGTGATCGACTGGGGCCCGGACGGATCCAATGGCTCGGTACTGATGTCGCGTGCGTTCGTGCCCGAATATTCCACCGGCACGCACCTGGCGAGCTCGCAGGAGGGGCTGGGGATCGAACTGGTCGACGCCACCACCCTGCGCCGCAAGACGGTGGAGCAGCCGCGCCCCGGCGTGAGCGAATATATCAGCGACGGCCATGGCAGCATCCGGATCATGGGGGTGGACAATCGCGCCGATCTGGGTTCGCGGGCACGCCGCATCTCGTACAGCTATCGCCTGCCCGGAAACCGGGAGTGGAAGAGGCTGGGCGAACTGACGATCACGCCCGTCGGCACTGTCGGCTTCAATCCGTACGCGGTCGATCGCGAAGCCAATGTCGTCTATGGCTTCGACAAGGAAGGGGGGCGCAAGGCGCTCTACAGCATATCGCTGGACGGCGCGCTCACCCGCAAGCTCGTCCTCGCCAATCCGCTCGTCGACGTCGATGGTCTGGTACGGATCGGGCGCCAGCGCCGGGTCGTGGGTGCCAGCTACGCGACCGACAAGCGCGTGGTCGAATTCTTCGATCCCGAACTGCAGAAGCTGCGGTCCGCGCTCGGCAGGGCGTTGCCGGGCAAGCCGAGCGTGACCTTCATCGACGCCAGCGCGGATGAATCGAAACTGCTGCTGTTCGCCGACGGCGATACCGATGCCGGCACCTATTATGTGTACGACAAGAAGACCCACAGCCTGGGCGAGGTGTTGGCGTCACGGCCGCAGCTGGCCGGCGTGAAGCTCGCCACCGTCCGGCCGATCACCTTCCCGGCCGCGGATGGCACGATGGTCCCTGGCTACCTCACCCTCCCCGCCGGCAGCGACGGCAAGAACCTGCCGGCGATCGTGATGCCGCACGGCGGCCCCGCCGCGCGGGACGAATGGGGCTTCGACTGGCTCTCGCAGTTCTTCGCGGCGCGGGGCTTTGCGGTGCTGCAGCCCAATTACCGCGGCTCCACCGGCTATGGCGATGCCTGGTACCAGAAGAACGGCTTCCAATCGTGGCGTACCGCGATCGGTGACGTCAACGACGGCGGGCGCTGGCTGCTGAAGCAGGGGATCGCCGCGTCGGGCAAGCTGGCAATCGTCGGCTGGTCCTATGGCGGCTATGCGGCGCTGCAGACCTCTGTGCTGGACCCGGACCTGTTCAAGGGGATCGTCGCGATCGCGCCGGTCACCGATCTCGAGGCACTGCGCAGCGAAGCCTTCAACTTCACCAACTATGACGCGGTCGACGCCTTCATCGGACACGGCCCCTATGTCCGTGAGGGATCGCCGGCGCAGAATGCCGCGAGGATCAAGGCGCCGGTGCTGCTGTTCCACGGCGACCAGGACCTGAACGTCGCGGTGAATGAATCGCGGCTGATGGCATCGAAGCTGCGGGATGCGGGCAAGCAGGTGGAATATATCGAGTTCAAGGGGCTCGACCATCAGCTGCCGGACGATGGCGTGCGTACGCAGATGCTCGACAAGAGCGATGCTTTTCTGCGCACCGCGCTGGGCCTTCCGGCAAAGCCCTGAAACGAAAAGGGGCGGCCCCGAAGGACCGCCCCGTTTCTCGTTTCCCGAAGGAGCCGAAGCTTAGCGCGAGTAGAACTCGACGACCAGGTTCGGTTCCATCTTCACCGGGTACGGCACTTCGTCGAGCGTCGGTACGCGGGTGAAGGTGATCTTCGCCGCGCCGTCCGGAGCGACATAGTCAGGGATGTCACGCTCGGCGAGGCTCTGCGCTTCCATCACCAGCGCCATTTCCTGCGCCTTGCCGCTCAGGCTGATTTCCTGGCCCGGCTTGATGCGGCGCGAACCGATGTTGCACTTCTCGCCGTCGACGCGGACGTGGCCGTGGTTGACCAGCTGGCGGGCCGCGAAGATCGTCGGCGCGAACTTGGCGCGATAGACGATCATGTCGAGGCGCTGCTCGAGCAGGCCGATCAGGTTCTGACCGGTGTCGCCCTTCATCTTCGAGGCGTCTTCGTACGAGCGCTTGAACTGCTTCTCGGTGATGTCGCCGTAATAGCCCTTGAGCTTCTGCTTGGCGCGCAACTGGATGCCGAAGTCCGACATCTTGCCCTTGCGGCGCTGGCCGTGCTGGCCCGGGCCGTATTCGCGCTTGTTCACCGGGGACTTCGGACGACCCCAGATGTTTTCGCCCATGCGGCGATCGAGCTTATGCTTGGCGCTGGAGCGCTTCGACATATAAAATCCTTTACCAATTGCTGTGACGTTGACCCGGGCGGCAAGCCATCCTGATCGCGATCCCGGTTTCGCCTGTGCTTCTCCACTGCTGGAAAAGACGCAGGGCCGCCGCTTCACCGGGGTGCGGGGCCAATTGCGAAGGGGCGCGCCTAGCCGGGCAGGCGCGCGGAGTCAAGCAGGGTGCCATTCTGCCTGAACCAGCGTGTCTTCCTCGACAGCGGCGCGGGCCGTGCGTTCTTCCCGCCAGCGTGCGGGATCTAGCCGCTCCAGCGCCCATATCGCGGCACCGCGGACCACCGGCGCGGGATCGTCGAGCAGCGCCAGCACCGGCGCCACCAGCCGCGCACTGCCGCTGTTGCCGGCGGCGATCAGGCAGTTGCGTACCATCCGATCCCGGCCGATGCGCTTGATCGGCGAGCCGGCGAAGACCTGGCGGAAGCTCGCATCGTCCAGCGCGAGCAGATCGGCGAGATAGGGTACGGTCAGCTCGGCACGCGGATGGAAGGCGAGGTTGGCCTGCGCTGCCGCGGCGAACTTGTTCCACGGGCACACCGCCAGGCAATCGTCGCAGCCATAGATGCGGTTGCCGATGCCTTCCCGGAATTCCTGGGGTATCGGGCCCTTGTTCTCGATCGTGAGATAGGAAACGCAGCGGCGCGCATCGATGCGGTACGGCGAGGGGAAGGCGTTGGTCGGGCAGGCCGTCTGGCACGCATCGCAGCTGCCGCAGCCGCCACGGCCGGGGCCGTCGGGCGCGAGGTCGAGCGTCGTGTAGATCGCGCCGAGGAACAGCCAGCTGCCGTGATCGCGGCTCACCAGATTGGTGTGCTTGCCCTGCCAGCCGAGGCCGGCTGCCTCCGACAGCGGCTTTTCCATCACCGGCGCCGTGTCGACGAACACCTTTACGTCCGCGCCAGGTGCTTCCCCCACCAGCCAGCGCGCGAGTTCCTTCAGCCGGCGTTTGACCACGTCGTGATAGTCGGCGCCCTGCGCATAGACCGAGATGCGGCCGACTTCGCCCTCGCCGGCCAGCGCCAGCGGATCGGTCGCCGGGGCATAGCTCATGCCGAGCGCGATCACCGACCGCACCTCGGGCCACAAGCCCTTCGGACTGCCGCGCTGCTCGGCGCGCTCCTCCATCCAGAGCATCTCGCCGTGCGCGCCTTCGTTCAGCCACGCGCGCAGTCGCTCGGCGGTGCGCGGCGCCGCCTCGGCATCCGCTATCCCGCATGCCGCGAAGCCGATCTCGGCTGCCTTCGATTTCAGCCGTTCTTCGATGGACTTGTCTTGTCGCACGCGGACCCGCTACCACGTTGCGGACATCAGGGGGAGGCAAAGTGCAGGATCTGGCCGTCAGCGCCTCCGGGCTGGTGAAGCGCTTCGGTGATCGGCGTGCCGTCGACGGCGTCGGCATCGCGGTACCCAAGGGCCTGATCTACGGCGTGCTTGGCCCCAATGGCGCCGGCAAGACCACCACGCTGCGCATGCTGCTCGGCATCATCGAACCGGACGAGGGCGAGCGTATGCTGCTCGGCAGCCGCCATCCGCGCGACATGAGCGACCATGTCGGCTATCTGCCCGAGGAGCGCGGCCTCTACCCCAACATGAAATGCCGCGAGGCGATCGCCTTCATGGGCGCGCTGCGCGGGCTGCCGTGGAAGGTCGGGCGCCAGCGCGCGGGCGAACTGCTGGAAAGCGCAGGGCTCGGCCATGCCGCCGACGACAAGATCCGCAAGCTCTCCAAAGGCATGGCGCAGCTGGTCCAGCTGCTGGGATCGGTGGTGCACGAACCCGATCTGCTGGTGCTCGACGAACCTTTTTCGGGCCTCGATCCGGTCAACCAGGAACGGCTGGAGTTGCTGATCCGCGGCCAGCGCGATCGTGGCGCGACGATCCTGTTCTCCACCCATGTCATGGCCCATGCCGAGCGGCTGTGCGAGCGCATCTCGGTGATCGCCGGCGGCAAGGTGCGGTTCGAAGGGACGGTAGACGCAGCCCGCGCGCTGCTGCCGCTGCGGGCCCGCTATACGCCGCTTCAAGCTGCCGACGGGATCGCGGCGATGCTGCCGGCCGACGCCGTATGCGAGGAGGGTAGCTGGCGCTTTACCGTGCCCGAGGGCGGCATCGAGGCGTTGCTCGTCCGGCTGATCGATGCCGGGCATGGCATTTCGGGCCTGTCGATCGAGCGGCCGGGGTTGCACGACGCGTTCGTGCGTATCGTCGGCGACGAAGCGTTGGCCGGGCAGCCGGAGACGATCGCATGATGCCGCGTTTTCTGCGCCAGGCGCTCACCATCGCGCGGCGCGACCTCACCGCGACGGTGATGACGCCCACCTTCCTGCTGTTCCTGCTGAGCCCGCTCTTGATGATCGGTTTCGGCGTGATCGGCGGTCTCAGCGGCCAGGCGGCGAGCAGCGCCGGCGAGGCGCGGCAACAGATCGTGGTGATCGCGCCGGCCGATCAGCGCCAGGCGCTGCAGGCGGCCGATCGCGAGCTGCGCAGCGTGTTCACTCGCGACTCGGCCCGGCCGCGGCTGCGCATCGATCGTGCCGAGGCAGACCCCGCGCTGCAGGCGCGCGGACTATTCGATTCGGACGCGATCGAGGCGGCGGCGGTGCTGTACGGCCCGCTCGATCATCCGGTCGTGCTCCGCCGTTCCGGTGCCGAGGCCGAGGGGCGCTACCTCGCCGCGCTCGCCGCGCAGACGCTGCGGGCCGAGCGCGCGGGCGGGGTTCGCAGCACCCCGCGCTTCGAGACCGTCACCCGCGAGGCACCGACCGTCAGCGGCCGGGGGCAGGCGGCCTATTTCTCCACCTTCGCCATCTTCCTGGTGACGCTGATGCTCTCGGGTCAGGCGGTCGGCGCGATGGCGGAGGAGCGATCGAACAAGGTGATCGAGATCCTCGCCGCCGCGGTGCCGCTGGAGAGCGTGTTCTTCGGCAAGCTGCTCGGCGCGTTCGGATCGGCGCTGATCTTCGTCGGCTTCTGGGGGACGCTGGTCGCCAATCTGCCGCGACTGCTGCCCGGCGATGCGGCGGGATTGCTGTCCAGCCTGAGCGTGGCGGTGGGGCCGGTGTTCCCGCTGCTGCTCATCGGCTATTTTGTGATGGCCTATCTGCTGCAGAGCGCGGTGTTCCTGGGCGTGGGTTCGCTCGCCTCCACCCAGCGCGAGATCCAGATGCTGTCGCTGCCGATCACCATCTTCCAGTTCGCGATGTTCGGCATGGCGTCCTACGCCGCCGGCAATCCCGAAAGCTGGGTGGCGACGGTGGCGGAGGTGGTCCCGTTCAGCTCGCCCATGGCGATGGCGGCGCGCGCGGCAAACGCACCGGAGCTATGGCCGCACGCGCTCGCCTTTGCCTGGCAGGCGCTGTGGGTGGCGATGACGCTGACGATCGCGGCGCGGCTGTTCCGGCGCGGGGTGCTCAAGTCGGGGAGCCCGAAACGGGCTAAGCGGGCGGTCGTATAATCAAGCCCCCTCCCGCAGGCGGGAGGGGGCTTTTGCTCAATGCGCTGCGTCGTCGATTGCGTTGCCGGTGCGGTCCACGCCGTTCGCCACCGCGTCGCCCGTATCGTCTGCGCCTTCGCGGATTGCCTTGCCTGCCGCATCGACCCGGTTCTCGATCCGGTCGCCCAGCCGGTCGGCGGCGTTGGTGAGCGAGTCGCCCGTGCGGTCCAGCGAATTGTCGACGCGGTCCTCGGTGCTCGGCGAGCAGGCGGCGAGGCCCAGCGCGAGGGCAGGCAGCAGAACGAACAGAGTCTTCGGCATATGGTCTCCTGGGTGTCTAGCCAGCGGGCGCACACGCGCGTAGAGGGCGCGCCATGTCACATCGCATCGCCCTCGCGTCGGATCACGCCGCGTACGTAATGAAGGCAGAACTCGCCGATTGGTTGCGTGCCGCCGGCCATGACGTGCTCGATCTGGGCACCAACGGCCCCGAAAGCGTCGACTATCCCGATTATGGCTATCGCCTGGGCAAGGCGATCGAGACCGGCGAGGCTGCCTTCGGCATCGCGCTGTGCGGATCGGGGATCGGCATCTCGATCGCGGTCAACCGCAATCCGGCCGCACGCTGCGCGCTCGTTTCCGAGCCGCTCTCCGCCGGGCTTGCGCGCGAACACAATGATGCCAATGTCATCGCCCTCGGCGCGCGGATGATCGGCATCGAGATGGCGAAAGCCTGCATCACCAGTTTTATCGAAACGGCTTTCCTCGGCGACCGGCACCAACGCCGCGTCGAAAAGCTGAGCAACCCCGAAAGGAGCCCCGCATGAGCACCAACCCCGTAACGGCAGGCCTGCAGCCGGATGGCTTCTTCACCAAAACGCTCGCCGAGGTCGATCCGGCGGTGTTCGCCGGCGTCGAGCATGAGCTCGATCGCGAACAGCACCAGATCGAGCTGATCGCCAGCGAGAACATCGTCTCCAAGGCGGTGCTCGAGGCGCAGGGCTCGGTGTTCACCAACAAATATGCCGAGGGCTATCCCGGCAAGCGCTATTACCAGGGCTGCCACCCGTCGGACGAGGTGGAGCAGTTGGCGATCGATCGCGCCAAGCAGCTGTTCGATTGCGGCTTCGCCAACGTCCAGCCGCATTCGGGCGCGCAGGCCAATGGCGCGGTGATGCTCGCGCTGACCAAGCCGGGCGACACCATCCTCGGCCTCAGCCTCGATGCCGGCGGCCACCTGACCCACGGCGCCCGTGCGGCGATGAGCGGCAAGTGGTTCAACGCGGTGCAGTACGGCGTGCGTCCCGACGACCACCTGATCGACTATGACCAGGTTCTGGCACTCGCCAAGGAGCATAGCCCCAAGCTGATCATCACCGGCGGTTCGGCATATCCGCGCCACATCGATTTCGCCCGCTTCCGCGCGATCGCGGACGAAGTTGGCGCGATGTTCATGGTCGACATGGCGCACTTCGCCGGCCTGGTCGCCGGCGGCGTCCACCCGACCCCGTTCGGCCATGCCCATGTCGTCACCACAACCACGCACAAGACGCTGCGTGGTCCGCGCGGCGGCATGATCCTGACCAATGACGAGGCGATCGCGAAGAAGATCAACTCGGCGGTGTTCCCGGGCCTGCAGGGCGGCCCGCTGATGCACGTGATCGCCGCCAAGGCGGTCGCGTTCGGCGAGGCGCTGCAGCCCGAGTTCAAGCGCTATGCCGCTGCGGTCGTCGAGAACGCCAAGGTGCTGGCGGCGACGCTGAAGGAACGCGGTGCGAACCTCGTTTCGGGCGGCACCGACACGCATCTGGCGCTGGTCGACCTCACCCCGCTGGGCGTGACCGGCAAGGACGCCGACGAGGCGCTGGAGCGCGCCGCGATCACCTGCAACAAGAACGGCATTCCCAACGATCCGCTGCCGCCGATGAAGACCAGCGGCATCCGCGTCGGCTCGCCGGCGGGGACCACCCGCGGCTTCGGCTCGGGCGAGTTCCGCGAGATCGGCAACATGGTCGCCGACGTGCTGGAGGGCCTGCGCTCGAAGGGCGAGGCCGGCGATCCGGTCGTCGAGGCTGATGTGAAGGCCCGTGTCCGCGCGCTGTGCGAACGCTTCCCGATCTATGGCGGCTAAGTGCGCTGCCCATTCTGTTCCAATGAAGCCAGCCAGGTAAAGGATAGCCGCCCCACCGATGACGGGGCGGCGATCCGGCGGCGGCGGCAATGTGAGGCGTGCGGCGCGCGCTTCACCACCTTCGAACGCATTCAGTTGCGCGACCTCACGGTCGTGAAGAGCGGCGCCAATGGCATTGAAGGGCGGCGCGAGCCGTTCGAGCGCGAGAAGCTGGTCCGCTCGGTATCCACCGCGTGCCGCAAGCGGCCGATCCTGCCGGTGCAGATCGAACGGCTGGTCTCGGGCATCCAGCGCCAGCTGGAAACCACCGGCGAGAGCGAAGTGCCCTCCCAGCGGATCGGCGAGCTGGTGATGGAGGCGCTCAAGGGCCTGGATTCGGTCGCCTATATCCGCTTTGCCAGCGTGTATAAGGATTTCCGCGAGGCGAAGGATTTCGAGGAATTCGCCGGTAACGTCAGCGAGGTCGGCAAAAGTTGAAGTCCCCCGTCATCGTGCTCGTCCGCCCGCAGCTGGGCGAGAATATCGGCAAGGCCGCGCGCGCCATGCTCAATTTCGGGCTGGCCGAGATGCGGCTGGTGACCCCGCGCGACGGCTGGCCGAATCCCTCGGCCGGGCCGGCGGCGAGCGGCGCCGACATCGTGCTGGAGCGCGCGCAGGTGTTCGGGAGCGTCGCCGATGCGGTGGCGGACTGCGCGCACGTCTTTGCCACCACCGTGCGCAAGCGCGGCGTGACCAAGCCGGTGGTGACCCCGGAGGTCGCCGCGCGTGAGATCCATGGTGCGAAGGAGCGTAGCGCCATCCTGTTTGGCCCGGAGCGGTCCGGGCTGGAGACCGACGATGTCGCGCTCGCCCGCACGATCATCACCGTGCCGATCAATCCGGAATTCGGTTCGCTGAATCTGGCGCAGGCAGTGATCCTGGTCGCCTATGAATGGTCGAAGCATGTCGGGCTGGCGAGCCCGCCCCTGGTCGACATCGATCCGCCTGCCCCGCAGGAGGATCTGGAGGGCATGATCGGCCAGCTGAACGCGATGCTGGACGACTCAGGCTATTACTTCCCGGCGGATCGCGCGCCGTCGACGAGGCGTACCTTGCGGACGCTGCTCACCAAGCCGCGCTGGTCGAGCCAGGAATTGCGTACACTGCGCGGGGTGCTCTCGGCGCTCGACGGCCGGAAGCGGCACCGGATAGAGTAAGCGCGGGCCGGTAGCGGCTCGCCCCAACCCCACAACCGTCATTCCCGCGAAAGCGGGAATCCATTCGCCTGTGCGCTGGAGGAAAGAACCTTGGCGTCAGCGCCAATGGATCCCCGCCTCCGCGGGGATGACAAAGGGTTTTGTGGAAAGCCGCTCCCCCTCCGCGCACGGAAGGGGAGCGGATTAGCGTAGGCTTAGCGACCGCGCGGCGGGCCCCGGCGCTGCTGCATCGGCTTGTTGGCGCGGTTTGCAGGCGGACCGCGGCGTGCCGGACCATCGGCGCGTGCCGATGCCTCGGGCGCGCCCGGCGCGGCTTCGATGCGGATGCCGTCGTCGTCATCGCCGGCGGTACGCGCGAACTTCTCCACCGCCGCTGCGAACTTGCCTGCGAGCGGCGCCGGAATCTGGAAGTGCGTCTCGTTCGCCGCGATGCGGATCGCGCCGACTTCGTTGCGGGTGATGTGCCCGCGACGGCAGATCAGCGGCAGGATCCAGCGCGGATCGGCGTTCTGGCGGCGGCCGATGTCCATGCGGAACCACACCGTGTCGTCGAAGCCGGGGCGATGACGCTCCTGCTGCGCGGCACGACGTGCCTCGGGCGTCGCTTCGATCAATTCCTCCGGCGCGGGCAGCGCGGCGCGGTGCGCCCGTACCAGCGCGGCGGCGATTTCGAGCGGCGTCTTCTCGGCGAGGACGCGCTCGGCCAGCGCCACGTCTTCCTCGTCGGTCTCGATCGGCTGGAGCAGCGCTTCGATCAGGCGCGCGCGATCGGCGGCGCGGACGTCATCGGCGGTCGGCGCCTCGATCCACTCGGCCGGAATGCGGGCACCTTGCAGCATCTGCTCGACGCGGCGGCGGCGCGGATAGGGGACGATCAGGACCGCCGTGCCCTTCTTGCCCGCGCGACCGGTACGGCCGGAGCGGTGCTGCAGCGTTTCGGCGTCGCGCGGCAGCTCGACATGGACCACCAGCGTGAGCGTCGGCAGATCGATGCCGCGCGCGGCGACGTCGGTCGCCACGCAGACGCGGGCGCGCTGATCGCGCAGCGCCTGCAGCGCGCTGTTGCGCTCCGACTGCGAGTGCTCGCCAGACAGCGCGACCGCCGCGAAACCGCGCTCGATCAGGCTGGCATGGAGGTGGCGGACATTGTCGCGGGTGGCGCAGAACAGCATCGCCGTCTCCGCGCCGTGGACGCGCAGCAGGTTGATGACGACATGCTCGATATCCGCCGGAGCCACCGTCACCGCCTGATAGGCAATGTCGCCATGGCCGCGATTGTCGCTCTTGGTCGCGATCTGGAAGGCGTTGCGCTGATAGCGCTTGGCGAGCGCCACGATCGGGCGCGGCATGGTCGCCGAGAACAGCAGCGTACGGCGGCTTTCCGGCGTCGCGTCGAGGATCGCTTCGAGCTCTTCGCGGAAGCCCATGTCGAGCATCTCGTCCGCCTCGTCGAGCACGGCGGCGCGCAGGCTGGAAAGGTCGAGTGCGCCGCGCTCGAGATGGTCGCGCAGGCGGCCCGGCGTACCGACGACGATGTGTGCGCCGTGGTTGAGCGTGCGACGCTCCTTGGAGGCATCCATGCCGCCGACGCAGGTGGCGACGCGCGCGCCGGCCGGGCCATAGAGCCAGACCAGCTCGCGGCTGACCTGCAGCGCGAGTTCACGCGTCGGCGCGATGATCAGGGCGAGCGGCGCGCCGGCGGGCGGCAGCATCTCGGCTTCGCCGAGCAGTTCGGGCGCCATGGCGAGGCCGAAGGCGACGGTCTTGCCCGAACCGGTCTGGGCGGAGACGATCAGGTCGCGGCCGGCGGCTTCGTCCTCGAGGACGGCGGACTGAACGGGAGTCAGCGTGGAATAGCCACGCTGTTCCAGCGCCTCGGCGAGGCGCGGTGGGAGATTTGAAATAGACATTGAGACCCTAAAAATGGGGCTACGCGCGGCGCACCGCAAGCCCGAACAACATTGGCAGGCGCGCCCCTCTATCCTCGCGCGCGATCGATGAGCCAGACGGCCAGCGTGAGGGCGAACCCCACGGCCAGTCCGGCCAGCAGCCCCGCCGTCGCTTGCCCGCGTACGGCGCCGACCACTGCGCCGACAAGAATACTCGCCGTCAACAGGAAGCCGCCAGCCATCGGCGAACGCGAAGGGGTGGACTGCATAGGGCCCCTTGCCACGAATCGGCGCCGCGCGCCACCCCGGAGCATGGTTTCCCCGCTGTTCACCAGCATCATCCACCGGAGGGGAGGGAAATAGGCGTATCAGGTTGGCACGGGCAAGGGGGCTCGCCGCGTGTTGGAGTTCGAATGGACGTCTATCCCTATCTGAGCGGTCGGGACGAAGTGAACGACGCAGCGGAGCTGATTCGGCGGTTCGGCGAACGTGCCGGCGGCGAGGCGGCAGCGCGCGCCGATGCCAGTCGTGACCTGGGCAATGTTGTCCATTTCTGCCGCTGGCGCCAGATCGAGCGGCTGGTGATGCTGCTCTCCGTGCCCAAGGCGCTGGGGACGGTGCACTGAGGCGCGGGGCGACGCGCGTTGGCGCGCCGTCGCCAGCCGGTTTGGCCGCATGGCACGGGAAGCGCTGATCGTCCCGAACCGGCAATGTCGCTCCACGACCAAAGGAGACCGGCATGGCATTTCGTGTTCTGGGCATAGACCCCGCGCCGTTCGCGCACCTCAAGGATCTTTCCGATGAAGCGTTGGCGGCCATCGGCATTCGGCGCTGTACGGTGGACGCAAAACCGGGCTTCCCCGATCGGGTGGAGGTGCGGGACCTTGAACTCGGCGAGACGGCGCTGCTCCTGAACTATACGCACCAGCCCGCGGACACGCCCTATCGCGCCAGCCACGCGATCTTCGTCGGCGAACAGGCCCGACAACAGCTCGACATGATCGACGCGCTGCCGGAAGCGATCCTTCGGCGGCCGATCTCGCTGCGCGCGTTCAATGCTGCCGGCGAGATGGTCGATGCCGATCTCGCGGAGGGCGGCATGCTCGAGCCGGTGATCCTGCGCTTCCTCGATCGCGCCGATGTCGACTATCTCCACGCCCATTACGCGAAGCCAGGCTGTTACGCGGCGCGAATCGAGCGCGCGTGATGGCGGAACCCGCCAGCGCCCGGACCTAACACCGCGCCACTGCGTTCCGCCCTCGCACTCCTACCGCGAGGCCTGTTTGACCACTCCCCAGATTCTATCGCTCGTCGTGCTTGCCGGCATGATGCTGCTCTTCGTTTGGGGGAAGCTCCGCTACGACATGGTCGCGGTGCTGGCGCTGCTTGCCGCGCTGGCGGTCGGTGTCGTGAAGCCCAAGGAAGCGTTTACCGGCTTTTCCGATGACATTGTCATCATCGTCGCCTCCGCACTGGTGCTTTCCGCCGCCGTGCAGCGATCGGGGGTGATCGAGCGGGCGATGCTGCTGCTCCAGCGGCGGGTGACGCGGGTGCGCTCGCAATTGCTGCTGCTCAGCGCCAGCGTCGGTTTCGCCTCGGCGCTGGTCAAGAATATCGGCGCGCTGGCGATGATGATGCCGGTGGCGTTCCAGATGGCGAAGCGCTCCAAGGCCTCCCCCGCCACCTTCCTGATGCCGATGTCGTTCGCCTCGTTGCTCGGCGGGCTGATCACGCTGATCGGCACCTCGCCCAACATCATCGTCAGTCGCGTACGCGAGGAGATGATGGGCAAGCCGTTCGGCATGTTCGACTATGCGCCGGTGGGGCTGGGGCTGACGCTGGTCGGCCTGATCTTCCTGCGCTTCGCCTATCGGCTGATCCCGCGCGACCGCCGCGCCGCGCCGACTCTGGGCGAGGCGATGGACATCGAGGATTACATGACCGAGGCGGCGGTGCCCGCGGGCTCGGCCGCGGTCGGCGAGACCGTTTCGGCATTCCGCGAGCGCCACGACCATGCGGTGGCGGTGACCACCATCCTGCGTGGCGGCATCCGCAGCACGCCGTTCCCGGACAATCGTCTCCGCGCCGACGACGTGCTGATCCTCACCGGCGCGCCGGACGATCTCGAACGCGTTATCGCCGCCGATGCGCTGGTGCTGGAGGGGCAGGACCGCATTCAGCCCGACGGCAATACCGGCGAAGTCGGCGTGCTCGAGGCGGTGATCGGCACCGACTCCGCGCTGATCGGTCGCACCGCCGGGCGGCTGGGCCTGCACGAGCGGTTCGGCGTGAACCTGATCGCGGTCTCGCGCCAGGGCGAGCGGCTGTCCGCCCGGCTCGGCGACATCGAGCTGCGCGCGGGCGACGTGATCGTGCTGCAGGGCCCGCTGGACCTGCTGTTCGAGCGGCTGGGCGAACTCGGCTGCCTGCCGCTCGCCCAGCGCGAGCTACGGCTGGGCAGCGCGCGCAAGGGGCTGCTGCCGCTCGCGATCCTGGCCGTGGCGATGGCGGCGACGGCGACCGGCTATGTGCCCGTGGCGGTGGCATTCTTCGCGGCGGCGGGGCTCACCATCCTGCTCGGCGCGCTG
>Ga0307412_10000166_pt1 | contig 46636 bp, 31 predicted proteins | sample DK1Cmetagenome_3_FD_203823 | JGI IMG/M metagenome (GOLD analysis project Ga0307412, IMG submission 203823) | Maize rhizosphere microbial communities from greenhouse at UC Davis, California, United States - DK15-C-1 | ecosystem: Host-associated > Plants > Roots > Rhizosphere > Soil | place: USA...
CATTGACTCGGTAAAACCATCTGGCCCACGCATCCGTTCCATCTCGCTCTCATTGATGACATCAGTTCAACGTTTACCCCTGCGTCCCGGATGACCGCTACATGAGGTATTTCACCGGCCTGCTAGAGAAGTCAGAACGGGAAACGCAATGAACAAGAGCCGATATGAAGTGGCGGGTACTCCGCTGAAGTCTAAGCTGTCACTCGCAGTACTCACGGCGCTAATGCTGCTGCCGGCGACGCAGGCCTATGCAGATAACCTCGCTGTCGGCGGTGAAAACGCTGGTCAGACTGCAACCGTCGGTGGGGCCACGGCGCCTGTCGCGAGCACGGGCGGCGTATTTCCCGCAGTCGCCGGTGCGGACGGTACGAGCCAGAATACGGCTGTCGGCATCAATGTGTCGGCACAAGGCGGTGCGGCAACGGCCTTGGGCGATACGGTCACGGCGAACGGTACGAATGCCACCGCGGTGGGCGCAAATTCGGTTGCAAATGGCACGAGAGCAGTAGCGTTCGGCGGTGGGGCAACCACGACGACCGGTGACGCGACTGCAATCGGTGCTCTTGCACACACGACTTCTGAATTCTCGACGGCGGTCGGTACCAATAGCTCAGCCGCTGGCGGCACGGCAGTGGGTTTCCAGGCGAGCGCGAACGCATCTGACGCTACGGCAGTCGGTGTAGATTCCGTCGCGTCGGGTATCGGCAGCGTTGCAATTGCCCGCGCACAGGCGACTGCCCAGAACGCAATCGCTATTGGTGAGAATGCCTCGGCAGTCGATGTGAATGCCGTAGCGGTAGGCACGGGGTCGAATGCGACCAACAGCGCCACGGCACTTGGTCCCTTAGCGACGGCAAGCGGCGGCAGCAGTACGGCGATCGGCAACTCGAGCGTGGCGAGCGGAGGATCGGCCATTGCGATTGGTCAGTCTTCCACCGCATCATCAAACACTTCTGTTGCGATTGGTTTTGCCGCGAACGCCGCATCGGCCAACGCGATTGCGCTGGGCACGCTCACGCAAGCGACGGGCAACAATTCCATCGCCATCGGTAACGCAGCCGTCGCTTCGACCAACGAATCGACGGCGCTCGGTTCCGGTGCTGTCACGCGCGCGGCTACGAACGTGAGCAGCGTCACGCTGAACGGAGTCACGTTCGGTGGCTTCGCGGGCGCGACGCCGACGGGTGTCGTGAGTATCGGCGCGGTCGGTCAGGAACATCAGTTGCAAAACGTCGCCGCCGGTCAGATCAGCGCAACCAGCACCGACGCCGTCAACGGCTCGCAGCTCTTCTCGATCGCATCGCAGGTTTCCGCGCTGTCGACTAACCTGACGTCGCTCACGACCACGGTCAACACCATTTCGACTACCGGTTCGAATGGCACCGCTATCGACAGTTCCGCCACCGCGGTAGGCAGGAACTCGCTGGTATCGGCAGAGAACGGAACCGCGGTGGGGAACGGTTCGACTGTCTCGGGTCAGGACGGCACGGCAATCGGCACTAACTCGACTGTCACGGCTGCGCGCGCCACCGCCATCGGCACGAACTCGAAAGTCACGGGCACCGACTCCACTGCAATCGGCACCAACAGCCAGGCTACCGCTAACAATTCGGTTGCCTTGGGTGCAAATTCAGTTGCAACCCGGGACAACACGGTTTCGGTCGGTGCGCCGGGTGCTGAACGTCAGATTACCAACGTTGCAGACGGTACGGCTCCGACCGACGCTGTGAATGTGCGTCAATTGAATGGCGCCATCAACAGCGTTCGCGATGACATGCAGAGGTATCGTCGCGACGCAAACGCGGGCTCGGCATCGGCAATCGCGATGGCGAACTTGCCGCAAGCCGTATTGCCTGGCGAGAAAGTCGTCTCGCTCGCAGCCGGCAATTACAGCGGCCAGTCGGCGATGGCACTCGGCGTGTCGGTCGCGACGCAAAAGTGGATGGTCAAAGGTTCGGTGAGTACCGGCGTTTCGGGCCACGGCGCAGTAGGTGCAGGCGCGGGCGTCGGCTATCGCTGGTAATCATGCTCTCATGAGCGCGTTGTGAAACCGCTGCGATGCCCGGCAATACGCGGGCATCGCAGTGGGTTTTGGTGGACCGCAAAGCGATGTCGGAATTTGCACAGAATCCGAGCAAAAAAGTATTGGCCGGCCGGATCGATTTAACGAGAAATACATAAAAAATGCGTATGGGCACGAAACGATTCTGTAAGGAACATTCGCTCAGTCGTTTGAATGACATTCGAGAGGAACACGGTGTCGCCGCTACCGCTCGTTCCCCGCTGATGGCCGTATCACGGCGTGCTGCTCAGTTTCCGGGCAACTGCCAGGCAACCTCGCGCTCAGCCTTAATAGGGGCGGCTTCTTTCCATTGTTAAATCTTGCAATACCTAAAAATAGTTAAAGACTTTACGTGGACAAATGAAAAGTCTTATGAGAAAGTTCCCTTGAGCACAGAACTTTCTTTTTGTTACACGATACCCCGGGCGAGACGCCGCATCCAAAGCGAATAGGTCGGTCATCGTCTCAGATAGTGCTCAATCATTTGAATAAACGGCGCTTGTGCACGGCATGAGGTGGCTCATCACTCAGGCGCCGGCGAAACGAAGTGACGCATATCCAGGGGGCTGGCAGCTATGAGTATTCCAGGCGCAAAAAAGTCGGGCGCACGCCCGGCGAAAGAACAATATCAAGGCCGGCAATTGGCGTTCCCCCGCTCAATCGCTGCTCGCGTCTCCGTGCCGTGTCCGTTCGGACCTTCATAACGCGGCAATTCATCAATCGTCTCAGCGGTTAGTCGTCTGAAACTGGAAGTGTCCGGTTGACGCGCGCGTTTTCCTTTAGCTATGCGAATTGATAGTGCGGCGATGTTTTTTGCCGGCACCGAAGATTCGTCGTCGAAAGATCAACGCTAAAGCTGTTCGCCACTGAGCGATGTTTTAAACGCAGTAAATAGTCATCCTAAGTAAGCGGGAGGCGAGTGCACGCTCGTGCTTAAGAACTCCGCATTTCAATTATTCGGCGAGACAACGACATGAACAAGGCATATCGGACAATCTGGAACAAGGCGCTGGGCGCTTTCGTCGCGGCGTCGGAACTGGACGCGTCGCGCGGCAAGGGCAAGTCAGGGGCGGCGGCCTCGGTATGCGATGCGCGCAACGGTGAACCCGGGGAAGGCCGCGTCGCTCCGCAGCGCAACGCCAATCCACGCGTGCTGACCGTGCTGGTGGCAATGGGCGTGGGCGGATGGGGCGCGCAAGCGCAGGCGCAGGTGAACTGCGCCGCACCGCCGTACAACTCTTTCAGCGGCAGCGCGTCGTGCATGGGCGTTCAGTCCTCGGCCACTGCGGGCGGGGCGACGGCGGTAGGTTATGCCTCCAGCAGTACGGGACTCAATGGCCTGGCAGTCGGCTATCAAGCCATTGCCGCGGCTACTAATGCCATTTACCTCGGCGCTCGCACTGCGGCAGGTACGGGCGCAACTGCGCAGTCGGCGATCGGCATTGGTACGGACGTCACCGCGAGTGGCTCAGCCGGCATCGGTATTGGCGTCCAGGCCCTCGCTAGCGGCAATGTGTCGACTGCCGTCGGCGCCTTGGCGAAAGCCGCCGGCGACAACGGCGTTGCAGTCGGCGCGAACGCAAGCGCCGCGGCGTCGGGCGTGGTGGCGGTGGGCAGCGGAGCCGTCGGTTCAGCAACCAATGGTGTAGCGGTCGGTTCCGGAGCTTCCGCGACCGGTGTCAACGCGGTCTATCTGGGATCGCGAACCGCTGCCGGCACGGGATCGAGCGGACTATCGTCCAATGCGATCGGCACTGACGTTGTCGCCACCGGCGACTACGCGAACGCCTTCGGCTTTCATGCGGTGGGCAGCGGAGCCGCATCGGTCGCGATTGGGTACGTCGCCAACGGTTCGGGCACGCATGGCGTAGCCGTCGGCTTTCAGTCCATTGCCAGCGGCTTGAACGCCGTCTATCTGGGCGCGCGTACCGTCGCGGGCACCGGCGCAACGGCGGACGGCGCCGTTGCTCTTGGTACGGATGTCGTCGCATCGGGCCTCTCTTCGCTGGCCGCGGGCACCGTGTCCAGAGCCACCGCACAGAACGCAGTCGCATTGGGCGCGGGAGCCGCCGCCTCGGGGCTCAACTCGCTCGCCATGATGAACGGCTCGCAGGCCACCGGAGCTAATTCGATAGCGCTGGGCTCATCGGACTCTGTCGCGGAAGGCGGTTCATCTTCGCCGGCCGCAGTCGGAGGCGCCGCGGCATCCGGCATTCGCGCGGTTGCTCTCGGTTCCGGCGCGAGCGCTGCGGGTTTGTCGTCGATTGCGCTAGGCGACTCGGCAGTGACGGGCACGAATGCGAATGCCATTGCGTTGGGCACGAATGCAACGGCGTCGGGAACCGGCGCCGTCGCGTTGGGCAAGCAGACGGCCGCGACGAGCGGCAATGCGACGGCCATCGGCGTTACATCGCAAGCGCTCGCTGCGTCGACGGTGGCCATCGGCGACAGCAACATCGTCGCGGCGGCGGCCGGCGCCGGTTCGATCGCCGGCGGCCAGAACTCGCGCGTGCTGGGCGGAACGGGCGCGGTCGCGCTCGGTCAGGCGCAGACGGTCAGCGGCAACGGCGCCGTTGCGATCGGCGATCCGAATACGGCGAACGGCAACGGCGCAATCGCAGTGGGCGCGAACAACACGGCCACCGGCAACGGCGCGGTAGCGCAAGGCAACGGCAACACCGCAAGCGGCCAGGGCGCCGTCGCGCTCGGCAACGCCAGCAACGCGACCGGCGCGAGCGCGCTCGCATTCGGCGACTCCGCCGTGGCTAACCTGGGCGGCGCGATCGCGTTGGGCGCAAACGCGACGGCGGCCAATGCAAACGCCGTGGCGCTCGGCGCCGGCAGCGTCACGGGCGCGGCCGTCAACACCGCCACTGTCACGGTGGGCGGCGTCACGCATGGCGTGCAAGGCACGACGCCAGGCAGCACCGTGAGCATCGGTTCGGTCGGCAACGAGCGGACGCTCACGAATCTCGCCGCGGGCCGCGTGACTGCAACCAGCACCGACGCCGTGAACGGCAGCGAACTGTATGCGACCAACCAGGCAGTCGACAGTCTGACGAGCGGCACGGTCGGCCCGTTCGTGTCCAACAACTCGGTCACGTCGACGCAGCCGGTATCGTCCGGCGCGAATGCGGCGGCCGGCGGCTTCGGCGCGACGGCGAGCGGCGCGGCGTCGCTCGTGGTCGGCAATCAGTCCACCGACAACGGCGTCGCGAACTCCACCGTGTTGGGCCAGGGCGCGAGCATCGCGAGCGGCGTGACCGGTTCGAACGTGGCGCTCGGGCAGGGCTCGTCGGTGACGTCGGCGGCGGTGCCGACCGGCAGCGGCGTCATCAACGGCGCGACCGTTATTTATGCGGGCGGCGCACCGGCCGGCGTGGTCAGCGTCGGAACCGCGGCGGCGCCGCGTCAGCTCACCAACGTCGCGGCCGGTCGGGTGAACGCGTCGAGCACGGACGCGGTGAACGGCTCGCAGCTTTTCGCCGCCGATGCCGCCATCGACACAATAGGCGGCCAGGTGACGAACCTCGGCAACACCGTGGCGTCGAGCCTCGGCGGCGGCACCACGTACAACAGCACGACCGGCGCGCTGACCACCAACCTCAGCTACGGCGGCAACACTTATTCGTCGGTACAGAACCTCATCACCGCGATCACCGGCGGCGGCAGCGCGCCGGGCATCAAGTACTTCCACGCGAACTCGACGGCGCCGGACAGCCAGGCGCTCGGCACCGACAGCGTCGCGATAGGCCCGAACGCGGTCGCGACGAATGCAAATGACGTGGCGCTCGGCTCCGGTTCGCAGACCGGCACCGCGACGCCGACCGCGAGCGCGACCATCGGCGGCACGGTGTACAGCTTTGCCGGCACGAATCCGACGAGCGTCGTGAGCGTGGGCACATTGGGCGCCGAGCGGCAGATCCAGAACGTGGCGGCGGGCACGCTGAGCGCGAGCAGCACGGATGCGGTGAACGGCTCGCAGCTCTACCAGACCAACCAGGCGGTCGACAGTCTCGCGACGACCGTGGCCGCCGACAAGACGCATTACTACAGCGTCAACGACGGCGGCACGCAAGGCGCCAACTACAACAACAACGGCGCGACCGGACTGAACTCGCTGGCGGCGGGCGTCGCGGCAGCGGCAAGCGGCGCGAGCAGCTTCGCGGGCGGCAACGGCGCTTCCGCGCTCGCGGACAATGCTGTTGCGTTGGGCGCTTTGTCGAGTGCGTCGGTGGTTGGCGGCGTCGCGATTGGTTCGGGTTCAGTCTCCGATCGCGCGGTGCTGTCGGGCATCGGCTCGATTGCCAACGGCAGCCACTCGATTCCGTTCAACACGGCGGACCAGACCTTGCTCGGCGCGGTGTCGTTCGGCAGCGCAAGCGCCAACACATATCGTCAGCTCACGAATGTCGCGGACGGCACGCAGGCGCACGACGCCGTCACGATCCGGCAGTTGGCGGGTGCGCTGTCATCGTTTGCCGTGACGGGGCAGTTGTACTTTCACGCGAATTCGGCGGCAGCGGATTCGCTCGCGATCGGTGCGGAGTCGATTGCTGTCGGACCGACGACCGTGGTCAACGGCGACAACGGAGTGGGCGTCGGCAACGGCGCAATCGTCGACGCGACTGCACCAGGCGGCGTCGCAATCGGCCAGGCTGCGAACTCGGCACAGGCTGATGCGATCGCGGTCGGCAGCGGCTCAGTCGCGAGCGGCGCGCAGTCGATTGCTCAAGGCGCGAACGCAAGCGCCGCCAATGCCGGGTCAATCGCAATCGGCTCAGGCGCGCAAAGCACTGCAATCGATGCCCTCGCGCTCGGCGCCGGCGCGAACGCGACATCGGCGAACAGCGTCGCGCTCGGCTCCGGCTCGCAAACCGGCACGGCAACGCCGACAGCGAGCACGACCATCAACGGCACGGTCTATGGCTTCGCGGGCACGAATCCGACGAGCGTCGTGAGCGTCGGTGCGGCGGGCGCCGAGCGGCAGATCCAGAACGTCGCAGCGGGACGTCTGGACGGGACGAGCACGGACGCGGTCAACGGCTCGCAGTTGTATCAGAGCAATCAGGCGATCGACGCGCTCGCCACCACCGTCGCCGCCGACAAGACGCATTACTTCGACGTCAACGACGGCGGCACCCAGGGCGGCAACTACAACAACGACGGCGCGACGGGCGTCAACGCGTTGGCGGCGGGCGTCGGAACGGTCGCGGCGGGCGCGGGCAGCACCGCGCTCGGCCAGGGCGCGACGGCGAGCAACGCGAACGACGTGGCGCTGGGTTCGGGTTCGCGGACCGGCACCGCGACGCCGACCGCGAGCGCGACCATCGGCGGCACCGTGTACAGCTTTGCCGGCACGAACCCGACGAGCGTGGTGAGCGTGGGCGCGCCAGGTGCCGAGCGGCAGATCCAGAACGTGGCCGCGGGCACGCTCAGTTCGGGCAGCACGGATGCAGTGAACGGTTCGCAGCTCTATGCAACGGATCAGGCAGTCGACAACCTCGCCAGCGTCGTCACGGCCAACGCGAAGCACTACTACAGCGTCAACGACGGCGGCACGCAAGGCACCAACTACAACAACGATGGCGCGACCGGTCTCAACGCATTGGCGGCGGGCGTAGCTGCAGCGGCGAGCGGCGCGAGCAGTTTCGCGGGCGGCAATGGCGCTTCGGCGGTGGCGGACAACGCGGTTGCGTTGGGCACTTTGTCGAGTGCGTCGGTGGTTGGCGGTGTCGCGATTGGCTCGGGTTCGGTGTCCGATCGCGCGGTGCTGTCGGGCGTCGGCTCGATTGCAAACGGCACGCACGCGATTCCGTTCAACACGGCCGACCAGACCTTGCTCGGCGCGGTGTCGTTCGGTAGCGCGAGCGGCAACACGTATCGTCAATTGACGAACGTCGCGGACGGCACGCAGGCACACGACGCCGTCACGATCCGGCAGTTGGCCGGTGCGTTGTCGTCGTTTGCCGTGACGGGCCAGTTGTACTTCCACGCGAATTCCACGGCGGCGGATTCGCTTGCGGTCGGTGCGGAGTCGATCGCTGTCGGGCCGACCACTGTGGTCAACGGCGACAACGGCGTGGGCGTCGGCAACGGCGCAATCGTCGACGCGACGGCGCCCGGCGGTGTCGCAATCGGCCAGGCCGCGAACTCGGCGCAGGCGGATGCGATTGCGGTCGGCAGCGGCTCGGTTGCAAGCGGCGCACAGTCGATTGCTCAAGGCGCGAACGCTAGCGCGGCCAACGCCGGATCGATTGCAATCGGCTCAGGCGCGCACAGCACCGCAATCGACGCGCTCGCGCTCGGCTCAGGTTCGAGCGCATCGTTTGCGAACAGCGTCGCGCTTGGAGCCGGATCGGTGACGACGGTCGGCGCGGTCAGCAATTACATCGCGTATGGCTTGAGCACGCCGCAGTCGTCGGCGGGTGAAGTGAACATCGGCAACCGGCAGATCACCGGCCTCGCGGCCGGCAAGGCCGGCACCGACGCCGTGAACGTCTCGCAGCTCGATGCAGTGGCAAGCCGCTTGACCACGCTCATCAGCCAGCAGACGACCAACAACGGCGGCAGCTTCTCGTCGTCGCCCGGCACGCCCACGCCGCCGACGCCCTCGGGCACGAACTCGTCGGCGGGCGGGCAGGGCGCGGTGGCGTCCGGCACGAACAGCTCGGCGGTGGGCAACGGTTCGACGGCATCGGCCAGCGGTTCGACTGCGGTGGGCGCCGGGGCGACATCGACGGGAGCAGGTTCGACGGCGCTCGGCTCCGACAGTAACGACGGCGGCCGCTCGAATGTCGTGGCAGTGGGCTCGAGCGGGACGAACCGGCAGGTCATCAACGTGGCAGCCGGCACCGCGCCGACGGATGCCGTCAACGTCCAGCAGTTGAACGCCACGCTTTCGCAGGCGAACGCCTACACCGATGCTCGCATGAACGAACTGCAGAACGGCATCAATTCGACGGCGCGCAATGCGTATTCGGGCATCGCGGCGGCGACCGCGCTCACGATGATTCCGGAAGTGGACAAGGACAAGACATTGTCGCTCGGCATCGGCACGGCGGGCTTCCGCGGTTATCAGGCGGTGGCGATCGGCGGCACGGCGCGTCTCACCGAGAACGTGAAGATGAAAGCCGGCGTCGGCATGAGCCCCGGCGGCACGACGGTCGGCGTCGGCGCGGCCATGCAATGGTAAGTCGTGAACGCGGGGCCGCAGCCGCGCGCCACGCATTCTTCGCCACACACAGTTTATGGAGTACCAGATGAACCGACTCTTTTTTGCAAGCCTTTTCAGTAGCGCCGTGCTCGTCATAACCGGATGCACGGCGGCGAGCGGCCCGACCTTCAACGCCTATTCCGTCGACTCGAACAACGGCGTGCGCACCTACCGCGCCGAGTGCCACGGATTGTTCGAAAGCGCGTCGACCTGCATGGACGTTGCTAAACGCATTTGCGGCGACAAGGGCGTGCAGCCGATCGACAAAATAGACCGCGTGCGTGCCGCCGCCGACAACCGCAGCGACCCGCGCATTCTGCTGTTCAAATGCGGCCAGGAAGCGGGCAACAATGCGGCGGCCGACACGGGCGCCGTCGCTGCGCAAGCGCCCACGCTCGAGAGTTTCGCACTGGAAAGCGATGCGTTGTTCCCGTTCGGCAAGTCAGCGGCTGACACGATGTTGCCGTCCGCGAAAGCGCAACTCGACGACGTCGCCGCACGCATCCGCAAGCACGAGCAGGTGAGTGCGATCCAGGTCGTCGGCCACACCGACAGGCTCGGTCCCGAATCGCTGAACGGACCGTTGTCGCTCGCGCGGGCCAACACCGTGCGCGACTATCTGATCGCTCACGGACTGGACGGCAGCATCATTCAGGCGAAGGGCGTGGGCGCGAGCCAGCCGCGAACGAACTGCGCGGACCGCGAGGGCCGCGCGCTGATCGCGTGCCTGCAACCGGACCGGTATGTGTCGATCACGGTTCAGGGACGCAAGTGATGTGAGCGTGGGGGCGGCGCGGGTAGGCTCGATGCACCGCTCCCGGCTTAATGCTGCGTTCGATGCCTCACTCCGCATGCGGCGACGCCGCGGCAGGCGAGAGTTCCGCGAGCAGCGACATCAGGTACTCGATGTCGACCGGCTTGACGAGATGATGGTCGAAGCCGGCCGCCTGCACACGCAGATGATCGTCGGCCTGGCCGTAACCCGTCACCGCGATCAGCACGGGCCGCGTCTCGCCCTTCTGGCGAATCAGCCTCGCGAGTTCGTAGCCGTCCGTGTCGGGCAGACCGATGTCGAGCAGCGCGGCATCCACCGGCTCGGCCTCGGCTTTCGCAAGCGCATCCTGCGCGCCATACGCGACATCGACGTGATAGCCCTCGCTCTCGCAAAGCAGGGCGAGCGAGTCGGCGGCGTCCTTGTTGTCGTCGACGATCAGCACATGCAGCGAAGCGCGCTCGGCATGCGAGGCACCGCTCGCCGACGGTTCGTCGTGCGACGGCGCAGCCGTTTCCGGCGCATGCGAAAGCGGCAGCCTGATCGACACCGTCGCGCCGCGGCCAGGACCGGGGCTAGCGATCTCGATTGTGCCGCCGTGCAGTTCGACCAGCTTCTTCACCAGCGACAAGCCGATGCCGAGACCTCCATGCGCGCGGTCGAGCGTGCGCTCGCCTTGCGCGAAAAGATCGAAGATGTGCGGCAGCAGATCGGGCGAAATGCCGCTGCCGTTGTCCTCGATCGTGACGGTCGCGAAGCGCTCGTCGGCGAGCGCGGTCACGCACACGCTGCCGCCGTGGTCCGTGTACTTGCACGCGTTGTTCAATACGTTGACGAGAATCTGCGACAGACGCAGCGGGTCTGCATGCAGCCACACGGGCGTGGGCGGCAAGCGCACGGTGAGGTGCTGGCCGCGCGAGGCCGCCATCGACGAGACCGTTTCCAGTGCGCCGTAAACCGCGGTGCCGAGCAGGAGCGGCTCGCGTCGAAGCACGATGCGCCCGTGCGTGATGCGCGACACTTCGAGCAGATCGTCGACGAGTTGCGCCATGTGATCGACCTGCCGGCCGAGCATGCCGACCAGTTCGCCGGGCTTCATGCCGGCGTCTTTCTGCCGGCGCAGCAATGCAATCGCGTTGCGCATCGGCGCGAGCGGATTGCGCAATTCGTGCGCGAGCATCGCGAGGAATTCGTCCTTGCGGCGATCCGTTTCGCGCAGCGCAAGTTCCAGCGTCTTGCGCTGCGTGATGTCCACCGCGCTCGCAATGACGCGCCACGGCCGGCCGTCGGCGTCGCGTTGCAACACGGCCTGGCTTTGCAGCCAGCATTCCTGGCCGTTCATCGCGATGCGGAACTCGAGCGGCTCGTCGAATTCGCCGGTGAGCGCGACGCGGCGCATCGCGGCGTCCACCGCGGCGCGGTCTTCAGCGTGCACGCGATGCAGCGCCGCGTCATACGACAGCGCAATCGGCCCGGCCAGCACGCGGGGCATTGCGTCGACGGTGTCCCAGCAGACCGTCCACGAATCCAGCGACAGATACCCGATAATCATCTTCGCGGCGCGCATCGCGACCTGAAGACGCAGGTTGCGCTCTTCGAGTGCGGCCGCGGCCGCGCGCTCGTCGGTCACGTCGGTTGCCATGCAAAACCATTCGCGCAGCGTGCCGTCGTCGTCGCGTAACGGCGCGGCACGCGCGGACATGGTCCGCCAACTGCCGTCGCGCCGACGCAAGCGGAACGTCATCGAGCCTGGCCGCTCGGCCTTGACGATGCCCAACCACTTGTCGCGCGCGCTGTCCTGGTCGTCGGGATGAACGAGATCGAGCCATTCGCAGCCTGTGCTTAAGCCCTCTTGCGGAGCGAACGAGTGCCAGTTGCCGAGCTGATGATTACGGCCCGCCGCGTCCGCAATCCACGTCAGTTCCGAACTCGCTTCGACGAGCGCGCGATAGCGCTGCTCGCTGCGTTCGCGTTCGGTTTGCGCGTCGTGCTGCTCGGTGATGTCGAAGGTCACGCCGAATACGCGCTCGATTTCCGAGCCGCTGCCGCAGTCCGTTTCGCCGCGCGTGCGCAGCCACAAACGGCGCCCGTCCTCGAGTTCGATCGGGAAATCGAGTTCGAACGGCACACATTCGTGCAGGCGCCCCGTCAACTCGCGCGCGAACCACGCGCGGTGGCTTTCGGGGATTCTGTCGAAGAGCCATTGCAACGGCACTTCCGCCTGCTGCTGCTCGAGCCCGTAGATGTGCGCGAGCTGGGCGCTGATGCGCGCCGTGCGGCTGCCCATGTCCCATTCCCACGCGCCGACGCGCGCCGCGTCGAGCGCGAAGCGCAGACGCCGTTCGCCGATTTCGTAAGCCTCGCCGGCCTTCACGAAGTCGTCGATGTCCATCGCGATGCCGCATGCGCCGGTGACGACGCGCGCGTCGTCGAAAATCGGCTGAAGGCGCAGCTTGTGCCAACGGTACTTGCCGTCGAAGCGCTGCAGGCGCGCGTTGACCTTCGCGCTTTCGCCGGCCGTGAGCGCGCTGCGCCAGGCGTCGAGCACTTTTTTCACGTCGCATTCGAGAACGAACTGGTCCCAATGCAGCGTGGTGTTCGGCGCGAAGGGATTGCCGAGGTAGTTGCGGCAAGCGATGTTGGTATAGGTGACAATTCCGCGCGCGTCCGCGGTCCAGACAAGAGCCGGAACCTGATCGGCAATATCGTTGTTGCTCATTGCGTTATCAATCGCACCGTTTTACTGCTTCGAGAGAACGTCTGCTTACACCGCAAGTGGATTGAAGCACTGCGCTGCGTGAGCGAAGTGACAGTCCATCGTCCTGTGCGCGGCGCCTCGCTGCTATTGGGGAAAGCCTGGGTTCGCGCCCCATTGCAGCGCGCCGCTGCTTATGCCCTGGCCAATTCCGCAGACCTTTAGGCGCAATAGGTCGAGATCGCGCGATCCGTGCCCCATTGTGCGCCTGAAAGCCGCTGCAATAATACGGGCGTGCGCACAATCGGGCCGCCTCGCGAGAGCCCAATCCACTTATTAGCATGCGGCGCGCCTTGCGCGGGACAGGAGACGTGATGAACAGTATTTCGCCGACATCGTATGCAAGCCGCGCCGACGGCGTGCGCCCGATGCCGTTCAATGCGCCGCATTCCGTGTTGCGCTCGCAGCTTGCGCGTTAAGCGGCGTATTTCATCGACGGATGCGCTGGCGCGCGTCGGCAGCATGCGCTGCGCGCTGCTGGCGTGTTGCATGGCGTGTTGCGTAGCAGCGGCGCTTCACTCTTCCGCCGTGCTCGCGCAGGCATGGCGAGACCTTGCGCCGCAGCCGACGCCGCCCACTCCGCGCACTGCGCCGTCGCAACCTTCCGCGCCATCGGAAGAGAATGCCGCGCAGATCGCAGTGCCCCGACTCGAGGGACTGGTGTTCCAACCGGCCGGCGCGAGCGCTCCTGCCGCGGCAACGCAGCCGCGCATTGCCGCCGAAGATTTGCCCCTGCTCGACGCGGCATTTCTTCATTCGTTCGACGGCGATCTCGACAAGCCCCTCACGTTCGGACGCCTTGCCGACATGCGCCGTGCCGTGGTGGAGCGTTATCGCGCCGCCGGCAAACCGCTCGTGGATGTGTACGTGCCCGAGCAGGACGTGAGTTCCGGCGTCGTGCATATTGCAGTCGCCGAGTTTCGCCTGGGACAGGTGCGCACGCATGGCAATCGCTATTTCTCCGACGATCTGCTCAAACGCGAAATGCCGCTCGAAGCGGGCGCACCGATTCTGCAGTCGGACGTTTCGCTCGGTCTCGCGGTACTCAACGCCAATCCTTATCGACGCGTGGATGCGGTCTTTGCGCCCGGCGAAGCGGCGAATTCAACCGACGTCATCCTGCAGACCGACGACCGTCTGCCGCTTCGCGTGAGCGCCGGCTACGACAACGCGGGCGTGCGCGATCTCGGCCGCGACCGCTTTTTTGCCGGCATCGACTACGGCAATCTGTTTGGGCTCGATCAGCATGTCGCGTATCAATTCACGGCGAGCAACGATTTCTTCAGCGGCAACCCGGACATTGAAGGACGCCCGAACCGCGCGCGCTTCATGGCTCACGCGCTGAACTACATTGCGCCGCTGCCGTGGCACGACAGCATCGAACTGTTCGGCGTCTATGCGCAGAGCACGCCGCGTCTGCCGGACAGTTACGGGCAAACGGGCATTTCCGCGCAGATGAGCGTCCGCTACGACTGGCGTCTGCCGACCACGACGAATACCGCGCAACTCGTTCAGTTCGGCTATGACTTCAAGCGCAGCAACAACAATCTGGAATTCGGCGGCTTTCAGGTGTTCAACTCGAACACACACATCCACCAGTTTCTGCTTACCTACGATGTCAGTCAGCCGGGCGACGCGGGCGTCGGGCACCTATCGGCGACACTCGTGGGAAGTCCTGGCGGACTGGACGGCTCGAACAACGACGCCGCGTTCGCCGCCGCGCGGCAAGGCGCGACCGCCCGCTATGCGTATCTGCAACTCGCGGCACAACGCGCGATCGTGCTGGGCGGCTTTACGTTGACCGGGCGCGGCGCGTTCCAGTGGACGCCGAATACGCTGTTGCCGAGCGAGGAAATGGGCCTCGGCGGCGAGACCAGTGTGCGAGGCTACGAGCCGTACGTCGTGCTAGGCGATCGCGGCTGGAACGTGCAGACGGAATTGCGTGCGCCCGCGTTGCAGTTCGGCGGGAGCGGTGCGGCCGCGCAACCGTTTGTGTTCGTCGACGCAGGCCATGTGTGGAACCGCGACGATCAACTCGCGGAACCCGCTCATGGGTCGCTCGTTAGCGTCGGCGCGGGCGTGCGTTTTCAATGGTCGCGCTTCGTCGATTTTCGCTGCACGTATGGCGTGCCGCTGCGTGCGCCGGCGCCGGGCGCATCGAAGGCGCCGATGGTGCTTCTGTACGTTTCTATCGGCAGTTAAAGCCTGCGTCGCACGCGTTATACATGTTTCAGCACGCTGCTCGCGAGCTTGCGCAGTTCGTCGAACTGGGTGACGAGTTCGAGACAGAGCACGAAGGCCAGCATCGCGGAAGGGCCTGGGTAGCGTTCGCTCAATCGCAGTAGCGGGCCCGCGTAACGCGCGCGAACGGCTTCGCGTGTCATGACCCACGTGATCGCGATTCCGATTGCCGCGCCGACCAGCAGATCCGTCGGATAGTGAAAGCCGAGATAGGCACGCGGGACGCAGATAAAGAACACGGTGTAGATCAGCGCCAGTACGCCGATGCGCTTGCAGATCAGAAAGATGCCGGTGGCGATGGCCATCCATAGCATCGCGTGGTCGCTGGGGAATGAACTCCACGAAGACAGCAACGCGTCTTTGGACACGCCGGCCGCAAAGTGCAGATTCAGTTCGGAACTGTAGACGGGGCGCACTCTGAACGGCAGCCAGTGCGTGAGCGTTCTTCCTACAAAAAGCGCGACGAGACCGCTGAGTATCGTTGCAATGACCATTTCGCGCCGCCATGCACTGCGCTCGCCGGATTGAAACCACATCCACCACAACACCGGTATCAGCAGAAGACCCTTGAAGGTGTAGAGATCGGCGAGTGCCTGTATTGCATGCGTTGTGTGCAAGCCGAAGTGAATGTTTGAAAGATATGTCTCAATGGTTATATCGAAGCTATTCATCTTTTTGTGGGGTTCCCAATCAAACGGCCAATGGTCAGTGTAACTGATGATCAGCCGTCGCCAATTTTCACCGGATGCTGCGCTGTCACGCGGTTTGCTACATGCGTTTATTCATGGACTCTCGCGCGCGCGCGACGCGTGCACCGCATGAAAGGAGAGGCAAATGCTTACGCAGAAAACGAAGGACGTTGTAAAAGCTACGGCCCCTGTGCTGGCGCAGCATGGGCTCCCGATCATCAAGCGCTTTTACGAACGGTTGTTCAACGCGCACCCGGAACTGAAGAACGTATTCAACATGGCCCACCAGGATCAGGGCCAGCAACAGCAGGCTCTCGCGCGCGCCGTCTATGCATACGCCGAGAACATCGAGAATCCCGGCAGTCTCGCGGCGGTGCTGAAAAACATTGCCAACAAACATGCAAGCCTGGATGTCCGGCCGGAGCATTACCCGATTGTCGGAGAACATTTGCTCGGCGCGATCAAGGACGTACTCGGCGACGCCGCCACCGACGAGATCATCTCCGCGTGGGCACAGGCCTATGGCAATCTCGCGGACCTGTTGATGGGAATGGAAAGCGAGTTGCGCGAGAAGTCGACGCAACAACTCGGCGGCTGGACGGGCTGGCGCAAATTCGTGGTCAAGGAAAAGCGGCCTGAGAGCAGCGTCATTACATCGTTCGTGCTTGAACCGTCGGACGGGCAGCCGGTCGTCAACTTCGAGCCGGGCCAGTACATCAGCATTGCAGTAGATGTGCCTTCGTTGCAGTTGCAACAGATTCGCCAGTACAGTCTGTCCGACATGCCGAATGGGCGCAGCTATCGCATCTCCGTCAAACGCGAGGAGGGCGACGCTTCACGACCGCCGGGCTATGTGTCGTCGCTGCTTCACGAGCATGTGAACGTGGGCGACGAGGTCAAACTCGCCGCGCCGTACGGCACGTTTTATATTGACGTACACGCGAAAACGCCAATCGTGCTGATCAGCGGCGGCGTCGGTTTGACGCCGATGGTTAGCATGCTCAAGCGCGCGATTCAGGACCTGCAGCGGCAAGTGGTATTCGTGCACGGCGCGCGAAACGGTGCAGTGCATGCGATGCGCGACAGGCTTCGGCAAACCGCCGCGACGTATGCGAACTTCAAGGCGGTGGTCTATTACGAGAACCCGCTACCCGGCGATATAGCCGGTCAGGACTATGACCGTGCGGGCTTTATCAATCTCGATGAGTTGCGTGATCTGATTCTGCTTCCCGACGCGGACTACTACATTTGCGGCCCTATTCCGTTCATGCGCTTGCAGCACGATGCATTACGCGCGATGGATATTCCCGAGACGCGGATTCATTACGAGGTGTTCGGCCCGGACCTGTTCGAGGAGTAAAAGCCACGGCTTATTGAATGGCTTTACGGCGTTTGCGCAACGAGTTGCTTGTGAAAGAAAGTAGTGCCGCAGAACGTGCCGTCGGGCATCAACGCATAGTTTGGCACTTCTCCGACACGTTGCCAGCCTGCGCGCTCATAGAGCCGCTCGGCATCTCCGCCGGTCACAGTGTCCAGCACGAGTACGGACTTGCCGGCGCGGCGCGCTTCGTCGTCGACGGCGGTCATGAGACGCGCCGCAATGCCGCGACGCCTCGCGTCTCGGTGCACGAGCATCTTCGCGACATCCGCGCGATGAGGCTGGTTTTCGGGCTGCGCCGTGATCAGTTGCACGGTGCCGACGATCTTGCCGTCAGCGCGTTCGGCAACCAGCAGGATTCGCTCGTCGCGGGCCACGCCATTCGCGACCTGTTGCCAGAAGTGAAGCGCGGTTTGCCGCGAGATAGGCAACATGAAGCTGACCGACGCGCCGCCTTCCACGCAGTCGATCAGCAGATCGGCGAGCGAATCGACACAGGCCATTGCTTCGTCGGCATGGATGCGTCGAATGGCTATCGTTTCAGTCATCGTTGGCTCCGTGAGTTGAAAGGCAAGTATGTTTAGTGCTGCCGGTTAGCAAGGCGTTGTGAAAGATCATTAGTCGCTCAATGTCTTGCGATGATTCTCAGGCGCCTTCGCCGAAGCAAAATATGTCTGCAACGCGGGCGCCGACCGGTCGCTTAACGAGCAGATTCGCGCGAGCCAGTCTGCCTCAGCAGGCCATTCGCCTTCCAGCACGCGCGGATAAATCTGGCGCACGAACTGATGCAGCGCTTTTGCGCCGATATTGCCACTGACGCCGAGCAGCACATGCAAGGCGTCGCGTGTCGCGTCGAAGTCGCGCGCGCTAACGCTCGCGGCGAGTTGCGCCACCGTCGAGCGAATCTGTTCGATGCCGTTGAGGAATGTCTGGTCAAGCAAGTCCAGCGCGACCAGTTCCTGAAGATGTTTCTCGTCGAGCAACGGACCTTCATGCAACGCGGCGAGCTTGCCCGCAGGCAACGTGTTCTCCGGCGACGACACCGTGTCTGCCGTCACATGATTCACTCGATGGCGTGCAAATTGCCGCGCCAGCGCTGCATATAGCGCGCCGATTTGCGCGGGCTTGGTCATCACTTCGTTCATGCCCGCGGCGAGACAGCTTTCTACCGCCTCGCGATCGGATTGACTGGTCAACGCGATGATCGGCACGCTCGCGTAGGCATCGGAGCGCGCGCGGATCAGCGCGGTGGTCTCCACGCCGCCCATGCCGGGCATGTTCATATCCATCACGATGGCGTCGATAACGACGCCTTGCTGCAAGCGCGCCAGCACGGCCGGTCCATGCTCGGCTTCGACGACCGTCGCGCCGAATCGCTCCAGATAGCCTTTCGCGACCAGTCTGCTGTAGGTGTCGTCGTCCGCGAGCAGAATCGTTCTGCCGACGAAGCCATCGAAGCGCTGCGTCCTGCCGTGCCGATGACCGTTCTCGAACAGCTTGTGCAAAACACCGATCAACTCGACCATGCTCGCCGACTTGCTGACGAATTCGTCCATGCCTGCGCGCCGCGCGAGAGATCGCGCCACGTTGCCCGGCTCCGCCGTATAAGCGACGACGATCGCATTGCAGTTCGGGTTGCGACGATCCGCGCGAATTCGTTCGGTCACCGTGTAGCCGTCAAGCGTCGGCATGTTGATGTCCATCAGCACCAGGTCCCACGGCTCCGGCTCGCTGAGCGCGGCGAGCGCGGCCTCGCCGTCCGCTGCTTCACCAGGCTTTGCGCCCACCTTCGACAGTGCCCGTTGAACGCGCGTGCGCTGGTCTGCATCGTTATCGACAACGAGAATACGTTTGCCCTCGAAAAACGGGGCGGCGCGATTAAAGATTTGCTGCTCGTGCTGGGCGACCTCGCTTTCCGAAACGCGCGGAAATTCGAGTGTGAACTGCGTGAACTGACCGACCTCGGAGCGGCAGCGTATCGTGCCGCCGAACGCGCGCATTGCGCGCTGACAGTAAGCGAGTCCGAGGCCCGTGCCTGCGGAATTGCCCGCCGTGCGAAACGGCTCGAAAAGATGCGGCAGGATTTCGGGCGCAATGCCGGGACCGGTGTCGTGCACGATCACTGTTTGCCGATCCACCGTCAGCGTGAGCGTGGCCAAAGGATGCGCCGCAATGTGATGCAGCGCATTCTTGATCAGATTGAAAAGCGTAAACAGATAAACCGTTTCGTCGACCTTGAAGGTGAAATCTTCGAGCACCGCGAGTCTGACTCTCGCGCGTTCGTTCTGGTCGCCGAAGCCGTATTCGTCCAGCGCCTTGCGCGTTGCGGCCGCCGCACTGAGATACGTGAATTGATCAGGGCGGATGGCTTTCGCGCTGACTTCGTCAAGTGTCATCGCGATGATGCGCAACCCGCGCTCGATCGACAACTGGCCGTGTGCCAGGTGCCGATACAGCAGTGCAATCCGGCGCTGTGATGCGGCCAGCGGCGAGTCATGATCTATTGCCGCGGGCAAGACTTCTTCTACTCTATCGAGAACATGCTTGAGCTGGCTGAGAGGATTGCGCATTTCATGAGCGATCGACCCGGCAAGCGCGCGAAGCGCTCCGGTTCTCGCCTGTGCGACGATCCCCTTCAGATTGCTGTATGAGAAGGTGATGCCGGCGAAAATGCCAAACGTGAAAACCGGCAGATAGGTGTAGAGAAAGAGATGCGCGTCGACGTGGACGGCTTCCGGAATAACGATTCGCGCGCACAGAATAGCAGCGCCTATGCCGAGCGCAAGATTCAGTGACAACGCAACGAAAGACGGAAAGATGGCGATCAGAAAGAACACCATGCCCAGTTCCGCCATCGACCAGAGCATCGAGTAATGACCGGACAGCAGGTAGTAAGTGAAGAAAAACGGTAGCGTGTACGCTACCGTTACGAAGTAAAACCACGGCAGGAGGCGCGCTGTCCTCGCGGGCCAGAAACGGCGCAGAAGCAGCAATGCGCAGCTCACGGTGCCGACAACCCGCATCAGCAGGTTCTCGTTCGGTTGAGGATCGATGAACGTCCACCACAACCAGTACACCGGATGTCCAACGGTGCCGATCAGCCCCACAGCCAATACGCTGTAATCGGAGACCTTTGCGGCATCGGACACGACCCGGTTGAGATAGCGGATGCCCCCTGAAATGGCTTTCATGTCGCTCTTTAACTTTTATTGAACCGGCCTCAGAACTTGAAGCTGCTGACGTTGAATGACATGCCGGCACTGCCAACCCAGCACAACACTCTGTCGCCGCGCTTCAGTTCTCCGCTGTCTTTTGCCATCGCTATCGCGGCGGGAATAGAGGCCGAAACGAGGTTTCCCGTTTCCGGATAGATGTGATACATCTTGTCCTCTATTCCGGCCTTTTCTCCGTAGCCGTGCCACGCTGCCTTCGAAGAAGCATGCGTAAAGACAATGTCGATGTCTTTCCTCGGAATCGGCAGTTTAGCGAGTACCGCGGACAGTTCGTCGGAATTCTTGTGAAGCTCGTGGCCGAACGATGTAAAACGCATGTCGCCGTTCTTGCCAATTCTTTCCGACGGATGGCAGAAGCCTTCATAGCCGGGAATCGGAATGGTGCACAGGTCCGATACCTGGGGCTTGCCCCGAAAGGCAAAATTGAAGTTGTCCGGCTCGTTGGCGACCAGCAACGTGGCGGTGGCGGCCTCGCCGATCGTAAACGACGGCAGCGTGTATTCGATTTGCGCCTGGTTCTTCAACGCAAAATTCCCCGGGTAGAGTGGACCGCCTGCGAGCATATTGAATTCGGCATTCACGATCATAGCGTTTCTGTACTGACCGCACTTGAACAAACTGTCGATAATCGACATCGCTCGTGTCCAGCTCATGCAGGCGTCCACCACGTCGAAGCATTCCGCATTGATGAAGCCGAGCGTGCTCGCCATCATGTGGCTATTGCCCGGCTCCAGAAACCCTCTGCCGATGCCCACATAAATGAACAGCTCGATATGCTCAGGCCGCAAATAGGTTTCCGACAAAGCCTTGCGAGTGGCCATCGCGACGTGATCGATGGGCGATTCGTGGCTGTCGCACCAGCGCCGGTTGACGAGCCCGCTTCTGTCGAGCAGTGTCTTGATGGTGCGTATGCCTCTGTCGATGTCCCCGTCGTAGCCGGTGGAATGAAACCGGATCATGTCGGCGACTTCGTCATTGGTGACGATTCGGGAAGGCAGGCTGACCGCAACGTTCTTGATAAGCATAAACAATCCGTGAAAGAGGGTTTTTGGTGGATGGAGTCCCGTTCGCGCGTGGCGGCGGGCGCGGGTACTTCGGCGTCCGCCTCACGGCGCTCGTACATTAACGCTTCCACCGCGACTGGCGAAAATACCGTCGCCCTCGCTGGATCATTTAATCGGTGTCGCGGCCAATGTCTGGCTAGAACCGCTCGATCATTCCCAATTGCACGCCGCGAACCGGCGCACCCGGATAGGCCGCGGGAAGGCCGGTGACGTTGACGCCGCGCAGGGTGAAGGTGGCGTCGTGGTGGTTGCGCAGCATTGCGCCGCTCGCGTAGAGCGTGAGCTTCGGCGAAAGATCGTATTCGCACGCCACGCTGAACTGGTCCGCGTCGTTGTCGCCGCCCGAGCGATCGCGTGCGTACGCATAGCCCAACGAAGCGCGTAGGCGCGGCGAGAACGCATAGCGCATCGAAAGCGAAAGACCGTCGTCGTGATACCGCGGCGAACCGCCGTCGTCGTTGAAGAACGACGCATAGGCGGTCGCTTGGCCGAACTGGTAGGAGACACCGCCGAGGTTCGCGCGCAAGGTCGTTCCGCCATGCGTTTGCTGATGCGCGTACGAAACGCGAAGCGGTCCGTTGCAGTACGCAAACGTTTCGTAGTCGCCGGATAGTCCGTTGCCATCGCCGCTGTCGCGCAGTGCGACCATGACTGTCGTCGTGAAGCCGTGAAAGTCCGGCGACAGATAGGCGATGCCGTTGTCCGTATAAGGCGTGATTTTGGACAGGTTATTCAACCCCGAGGCGATCGTCCCCGCGCCGAAGGCGTCGAGTTGTCCCTTGAAGGGAATGTAGATCGGCGAGTACTGACGGCCCACACGCACTTCGCCCCACGGCGCGCCGATGCCGATCCACGCCTGGCGGTTGAAGATCGTGCCCGCGGTGGCCAACGTGCCGTCGGCCGAGCTGAAGCCGTTTTCCAGTTCGAACAGAAGGCGTGTGTCCGAGTCCAGTTGCTCCGAGCCGCGCAAGCCGATTCGCGAGCCGCGGTAAGCGCCCGAGTCGAGGCGCGGCGTCCATGATGAGCCGGGATTCGTGACTTCGATACTGGTGTCGATCGTGCCGTATAGCGTGACCGTGTTTTGCGCGAGAACATTCGGCGCTACGGAAAAGCATGAACTCGCGATGGAGAGAAAGAGCACCAGCCGCGCCGTGCGGTTGTTGCATGAATGAAAGGGCTCGGTAAAGTGCATCGAATGTTTTTGATGGAATAGCGGATATACCGCGAAAATAAAGCGGAGGCTCTGCCGACGGAATCTTTGCATACGTCGCGTTTAACTGCATGCTGCCATCAGACCATCAATCGGATACTAATGACAATGCTGCCAACCGACGACGACTCTATTTCACTTTCATTGATATGGGCCATGATCCGAGATGACCCGGCAATAGATCAAAACCGCTGCATGGTGGAAATAACAGGCTGGATGATTCCACTAGACCCGACCGCAATCACCGTCGACTATTTCCTCCTCGCCGCGCAAGAACCTTGTTGCGGCGGCTGTGTGCCACGCGATCCTTTCATTTGCATTGAAGTCATTCCGCTCGAGCCGGTCGCGCTCGACGCAGGCCTAGTCACCATGCGTGGCCGTCTGATGCGACTCGTCGACGATCCTGCGGGCTGGCGTTATCGGCTCGAACTGGCCGAGCGTATCGATGAGGCGGCGAGCGTCACCCAGCCGCCGGTTTCGCGGATGAGCCGCCGCGCGTTTCTCGCGTCAACCACCGCGCTGGGGCTCGCGGCTTGCGCGCCTGGCCGCTTCGCCGGATACACCGATTCGCGCTCAGAACAGCAGCAATGGCAGGCATCCCCGGGCGCATTGACCATCGACATGCACAGTCACGCGGGCCATGTCATCGTCTCACGCGATCCGGCCATAGGCGACCATCGGCCATTGACGCCCGTCAGCGCCTCGATGCGCGCGGGCGGAATGAATGTGATCTGCCTCGCCATCGTCACCGACACGTTGGTCACCCACGTCTCGGCCGATCGCAAGCGCTTCGAGGCGTGGCGCGAGCCGCAGCCAGGCGAGCTATATCGACTCGGCCGAACGGAATTCGCCCGCGCGAAAGAACTGGTCGATCGCGAGCAACTCGTCATCGTGACGAATGCAAGCATGCTGGCGTCGACGGAAAAAGAAAGACCGCGCGTGATCATCGCCGCCGAGGGCGCGGACTTTCTCGAGGGGCAACTGGAGCGTATCGACGAGGCGTACTCGCGCCATCATCTACGTCACCTTCAATTGACGCATTACCGTGTGAACGAACTCGGCGACATTCAAACGGAGGCGCCTGTTCACGGCGGCTTGAGCGATTTCGGCGCGGATGTCGTGCGCCGCTGCAATGCGCTGGGTATTGTGGTGGACGTTGCGCACGGCACGTTCGATCTCGTGAAGCGCGCAGCTTCAGTCACGACGAAGCCGTTGGTGCTCTCGCACACGGCGCTCGCAGGACATCCGGGCGCGCGCAGCCGCCTGATCACAGCCGACCATGCGCGCGCTGTCGCGGACACGGGCGGCGTGATCGGCGTGTGGCCGAGTTCCGGCACATTCCACGACATCGATGCGATGGCGCACGGCTTCAAGCGCATGGCGGATGTGGTGGGCGTCGAACACGTCGGCCTCGGCACCGACATGCTCGGCTTCATTGCGCCGCCGGTTTTCACGCGCTATGAACAACTACCGGCGTTGGGCGCAGCATTGCTCGCCACCGGCTTCTCCCAAACAGAAACCGAACAGCTACTAGGCGGCAACTATCGGCGCGTGTTCGAGGCGTCGTTGAGCTGAGTTTGTATAAGAGCGCTTGAGCCCATTGGCCCAGCTTTTTGCCAACGCTGGCCGCAGTCGATAGCGTATTAGTGCCGATGAAGCAAGGCGGCGAAGCGAGCGCTATCTTCCGCGAGCGGCAGCGACTGAGGACGCCCGCACATCGAACGTGACGCCGCTCACTGATTCCGATGCATGACCGCAGAGATCCTTCTAGAGCAGTCTGGCACGGACTTCTGTCAAGATTTGTTGCTCCCTGCCTATCCCAAATTAAATTCGTTGACCTTAATGAACTTAAATGGTCAGTTAACGGATTTGGCAGCGAACGCTGCGTCGCTGGTCTTTTCAGGGAGCGGGGAGTGGCAGAATTTGATCCATCACGGCAGGGCGTCACGGGACGTCAGGCGTACTTTCTCGACGTGCCCGGCACGGAGAGCGCAGCGGCGCTCTCGGTCGTCTCGTTCACGGCAACCGAAAAGATGGGCGCACCCACCGAGGTGCGCATCGAGTTGACCCACCCGCAGCAGCTTGCACGCGCCGACTATCTGAACGTCGACGCCACGTTTTCCATCGTGCCCGACGATGGCGCTACACGTAAGTTCTCGGGATTCATCGCGCGCTTCTCCACGATCCAGACTACCCGTGACTACGTGAAGTACCAGGTCGTGCTCAGATCGCACTTCGCGCGACTCGAGGCAGTGACCCGCAGAAAAATCTTCCAGCACGCGAGCACGCCCGACATTATCGCGGCGGTTCTGTGCGGTCATGGGCTGAGGGAGCACCAGTTTTCATTCAGGTTGCGCGGGCAATACCGCAAGCATCTGTTTCGCATGCAGCACCAGATGAGCGACCTTGCCTATGTCCACATGCTCGCAGAGAAGGCCGGAATTTACTGCTTCATTGTGGAGACGCAATACGGCGACGAGATCGTATTCGCGGATGACGTCGATCACTATATCTACGACCCGCGGCTGATCGTGCCGTACCGCGAAGCGGCCGGCCTCGAAGCGGGTGGCGTGGAAGCGGTGACGTCGCTCAGGACACACACCGTCACGGTGCCGCAGTCGTTCATGGTCGCGGACTACAACCCGGAGCAGGCCTGGGAACGCTTTCGCGATGAAGCGAACGTCGCACCGCAGGACCCAACCACTTACGGCCAGCCCTACATCTACGGCACCCACCATCTTGACCAGGCGGGCGCGAAATGGGAGGCGCAGCTACGCCACGAAGCCGCCATCGCCTGGCAGATTGTCTATGAAGGGCAAAGCAATATTCTGGCGTTGCAGCCGGGGCGCGTGCTGGAAACGGATCTTGTTTTGCCCGATGCACCGAAAGGCCAGGTCATTGTCGAAGTCACGCATAGCGGCGCGCGCGATGCCTCCTATACGAACAGCTACCGGGCGATTCCGGCGGACCGGCGTTTCCGGCTGAAGCTCGAGCCGCAGACGTGGGCCAAAGTGACCGGCACGCTTTCAGCGCGCGTCACGAGCCCGGACAAATACAAATACGCGTACATCACCGCAAGCGGGCACTACACGGTGCGCTTCGATTCCGATTTCGAAACGTGGCCCAACGGTGGCGAGAGCGTACCGCTGCGGCTGGCGAAACCGTTCGCGGGCAAGGGTCAAACCGGCATGCACTTCGTCGCGCTGGACAACGACGAGGCCGTCATTTCCTGCCGGGACGGCGACCCGGACAAGCCCGAAGTCATCGCGTTCCACCATCACAGCCAGGCGCGCGACCTCGTCACAAACGACCGGCGCTGGCTCTCGCGCAACGTGATCCGCACGCAGGCGAACAACAAGCTTCGCATGGAGGACTGGGCGGGCCAGGAAGGCATCAAGGTCAGCACGGAACACTCGGGCAAGTCGCAACTGAACCTCGGCTACCTCGTCAACAGCAGGCTCGAGCAAAGGGGTGAAGGCTATGAGCTGAGGACATCGGGCTACGGGGTGAATCGCGCGGGCAAGGGACTGCATCTGGGCGCATATGACCGCCCTGCTGCAACCGGTCAGCAGCTCGACATGCAGGAAACCATCGCGCAGCTTGAGAGCGCGCTGGAACTGGCAAAGGCGCTGGCCAGTTCGGCCAGCGGTGCAAAGGCCGAGCCTGCCGACACCGATGCGCAGCAGCAGATGAAGGCGGATTTCGACGGCCTGAAGCAGCCGGCGCTGCTGATGAGCACGCCTGCATCGGCGGGCATTGTCGCGGGTGGCGGCGTGCAGCTTTCGGCGCAGGACAGTATCTCGGCTGTCGCCGGAAAGAGTGCCGACTGGAGTGTGCTGAAGCGCTTCACGGTCGCTGCGGGTGAAAGGATTTCGCTGTTCGCGCAGAAGTCCGGGCTGAAGATATTCGCGGCCAAAGGTGCGGTCGAAATCCAGGCGCAGGACGGCCCGATGTCGTTCATCGCCGATAGAGACGTGAACGTTGCCAGCGTCAACAGCAAGGTCAATCTGGCCGGCGCGAAGAAAATCATTCTGGAATGCGGTGGTGCGTTCATCCAGTTGAAGGACGGCAGCATTACGCTCGGCGGTCCGTTCGACCTGTTCTTCAAGACCATCACTGTGCAGAAACAGGGCAAGGCGTCACAGGGGCCGGGCCTCCCGGTTTTGCCGTCCGGCAAGGTAGGCGATCTGCCGCACTTCCTCGAAATCAGTCACCACTATGAGGACCTTGAGCCGGTCAGGAATGCGCCCTACAAGGTGCATCTGCGCAATGGCACCACGCTGTCCGGCACGCTCGATGACAAGGGGTTTGCGCGCCTCGATGGCGTACCGCCCGGTAAGGGGACTGTCGAGTTGAGCGAGGACGCGCGTCAGTGGGCGGGTGAGCCGAAGCGTCCCAATACCGATTCTGATGTGGCCACCGACGCACAGTCCGCTATCAACCTCGTTCGGAAGTTCCTTTGATGATTGCAAGAGTGTTACCTGTCACGCAGGTCAAGCCGGACCTGAAAGACTCCGTTCGCATGGCGGTGGCCGAAATCGAAAGGTTTCTCGCCATGTTCTACCCCATCGACAGGATTCGCCAGCAGCAGTCCGCGCTGGCGATTGCCGGACAGTGGCTGTCGCGTGTCAAGGGGCTTCACGACGACGACGATTTCCTGCACGTGGTCCGCGATTTCCTGGCGTGGGTGCTCAGTGGCGGTGAGCGTTCGCTTGCCTCGGACCAACTGTCGTTCTTCTTTTCGGGCTTCATGCCGAGTTACGGCACCGCGCGTATCTTTCTTGGCATCGTGAATGACGGTGGGACATGGCCGGACGTGCGGGCGTTCATGCACAGTCAGGCTTACGGCAACGCGAAGCAGTATGTCGAGAGTTTCGACTGGTCGGGAGGCGGGAAGAAAGCGCAGGCCGAAGCTGTGGCGTGGCTGGGCGTGCTGAAGGAGGAGGACGGCAAGCTGAGGGCAGCGGCAAGCCTGCTTGCGTTTGTGGCGCCGGACAGTTCACCGTGGCTGAGACCGGCTCCGGTGACGGACGTGCCAAATCCGGTTCTTCCGCCCGCTGCGGAAGCAGGGGGCGCGGCCCTGACCCAGCTACTGACGAAGCTACCAGTGCTTCCGACGATCATCGCGATTACGCTGCTTATCTAGCCTATCCACTGTTCGTGGTGTTCGAGGCAAAGCACATCTCGAAAGCTTTCGACCCGAGCGATACGGATGGTATCCAGAAGGAGGCGAAACGGCGGCTGGGGGAAACGTGCGATGGAACGCAGATGAGCGTGCCCTGGACTGAACGGAGAATTCCGCAAGCGTTGGCACGCAGTGGGATGAGCGATGATGAACAGGACGCTAAGGAAACCAAAATCACCAAGAGTGGGTACGCTCGTTGGATTTTCATCTGCCTGCCTGGCCCAACCGGATCTTCGCGCAAACTGTTTGTGTTGATTGATATTGTCGGTGCTGGAATGAACCTGGAAAAAACTCCGCGGCCTTCCTCATCTCAATCCGGTGACGACACGTTCTAGGAGGTTTAAGTGACAGAATTTAGCAAGAGCCGGCGACAAAAATTTCTCGACAAGAACAAATGCGAATCCTATGAGTACCGGTTTAAAAAAGCGATTCAATCATCTTTGGACGCGCTGTCGTCGAATGAACCGATGGCAAACGGTGCGCACTCAAGATTCCGCTGGAGGATTGCATGCAATGAACTAGAACTGTTGCTACTTCACTACACAGCAGGCCAACCCATCGAAGAACTGAAGGCGCAATTGCCGGACGTCATCGAGCGCTTCGATGTCTACATTCAGCACGAAGTATCGCCGCGCAGCAAGAACCCGCCAGAAAACGTAGCGGACACGCTGGAAATCACCCAGCTGGACGCCTATGTGTACGTGTTCTGGCTGCTGGCATTGTCCCGGCTTCTGGGTCATCCGGAGTTCATTCCGACGGTGATCGGCTGGGTGGACAAGACGCACAAGTACAACCGCGGGCGTGATGGCCTCTTCGAAAACGTAGTGCAGGCGCTGACGGGTACGCACGTCGAAGCGCCGCGCGTGGTGCTTCACGCGGTGCCGTATCGACCGCTGGCAAGTGCGACGGTGCGAACGCCTGAAGAACGGCCTGCGCTGGTGAAGGAATTCGTAGACGGCTGGTACAAGGGCATGAAGCCGACCTACTGGCATGGTGCCCACACGGATGGCCTGTACTTCGGCTACTGGTGCCTGGAAGCCGCGCTGGTGACGGTGCTGTGGGACATTGACGACAGCAGCTATCGGGACAACCTTGTGTACCCGAAGGACCTCGTGGACTACGCGCGTCAGCAGCAGGCCACCGCGCGTTCTGCCGATACACCGAAGCCACATATCTCACGCAAGACCGGCGAGCGCTGCCCGCACACGGGCCGGTGGGGCGTGCTGGAATCGCCGGGCGCGTTCGTCCAGGAGCGCATGTTCAGGGAGGGCGATACGTTCCCCGATGGCATCGGCCGGGATGGTCGCGAAGGTCCGGTGACGTGGATCGTGATGGGACGCGAGGATGGCGGGCCTACCCGGATCGAATGAGTCTGCGTGACGGGCAATGAACGCGACAGGTGCTGGTTCAAAGATACCTTGGACGGCGCGATGCAACCAGTACAGGCAGCGCCGTCCATAACCTCAGGACGATCCCAACGCTGCTACTGCTTTTTGCGTCTTCATTTCCGCTGCTTTACTAACCACGGGATTGCCGGCGAGGCGATTGCTCGCCACCGGCTTCTCCCAAACAGAAACCGAACAGCTACTAGGCGGCAACTACCAGCGCGTGTTCGAGGCGTCGTTGAGTTGACTCTCACTCTCACTCAACAACGCCCCCAACCCTCAAAGCCCACTAACCGTCTTCACCGTCACCCACTGTCCGTTCTTCACCTGATAAAGCGTGGAAGAACCCGTCTTCAGCGAGCCGTTCGCGTTGAACTCGATCTGCCCTGTGATGCCTTCGAAGTTGATGTTCTGCAGCTTCGCGCGGTAGTCGTCGGGCTTCGTCGAATTGGCTGCCTGCATCGCCTTGATCGCGGTCCACGCGGCGTCGTAGCCGAACGGCGCATACGAGAGCACATCCTGCCCGAACTTCTGCTTGAAGCGCTCGGCGAACTTCGCGCCGACGGGCGTGCTGTCGAGCGGGCGCCCGTACTCCCATGCCATTGCGCCTTCGGACACGTTGCCCGCGAGCTTGATAAAGTCGACGTCCTTCACGCCGCCGCCGCCCACGTACTGCGCCTTGAGGCCGAGCTGGTTCATCTGCTTCATGATGCCGGCCGCTTGCGGATTGAGCGCGCCCACGAAAATCAGATCGGGGTTCTTGCTCTTTAGGTTCGTGAGCTGCGTCTTGAAGTCCGTCGCCTGATTCGTCGTGTATTCGCGATCGATGATGTCGCCGCCGTGCGCCTTCACTGCCTTCACGAACTCATCGGCTTCGCCTTGACCGAAGGCCGTGCGGTCGTCGATCACCGCGATGCGCTTGGCCTTCGTCGTCGTCACTGCATAGGCGCCCGCGGTGCCGGCGTTTTGCGCGTCGCTCGAAATCACCATGAAGACGTTCTTGTAGCCGCGGCTGCTGATCACCGGATTAGTGGCGGCCGGATCGATGACGGGCAACCCCGCTTTCTCGTAGAGATCGGAAGCAGGAATAGTCGTGCCGGAGTTGAAATGGCCGACGACAACCGACACGCCTCCATCCACGAGCTTTTGCGCGACCTGCACGCCGACACGCGGGTCGGCCTGATCGTCTTCGGAGACGAGTTCGAACGAGACAGGCTGGCCGTTGATCTTGACGCCTTGCGCTTTCGCGTCGTCGAGCGCCATTTTGACGCCGTTCTGCAGGTCTTTGCCGTAACTGGCGTTGGGCCCCGTGAGCGGTGCCGCAAAGCCGATTTTGACGACCGTCTCCGCGCGAGAGGCGAGCGGTGCGACGGCGAGCAGTGCCGCAACTGCAACTGCGATAGGGGTGAAAGTCTTAGCAAAACGCATGTCTTCTCCTTTTTGTCGGCAAGCATGAGGTCACTGCTATGGCGTCCGCGAACGGCCGCCAGGAAGACTGATAACGCTCCGTCTTTAACTTTCTCGACGGTCCCTGTCCGCATTACGGCACAGCAGGGCAACACGAAGCAATCGGGACAAATACTCCTGCTGCGTGCGAGCGCGAGCCGGCTGCTTCGACGCGATCTTTCATAAAGACGCGTCCACGCCCAATGCTTCGACAGCCTTGCGCTGATAACCGCCGGTCGCGAGCAACAGCGTGCGCGAGTACTCGCTCTCGACCTGCTGCGCGCGAATCTTCTCGATCGGAAGCTCTTCAACGATCTCTCCATTGCGCATGATCGCCACGCGCGAGCACAGAAAGCCGACTACCGCCAGGTTGTGGCTGACGAGAATCATCGTGAGATTCCGCTCGCGATGCAGGCGCTTGAGGAGGTTGAGGATTTCGGCTTGCACGGAGACGTCGAGCGCGGAAGTCGGTTCATCGAGAAGCAACACGCGCGGCTCGACAATCAACGCGCGCGCGATCGCAACGCGCTGCCGCTGTCCGCCCGACAATTGATGCGGATAGCGAAAGCGATACGACGGATCGAGGCCGACTTCACGCAGCGCATTCACAATGCGCGCTTCCTCGCCGCCGATTCCGTTTATGTTGAGCGGTTCGCGCAGCGTCTGATCGACGGTGAAGCGCGGATGCAGCGAGCCATACGGGTCCTGAAAGACCATCTGCACATGACGCCCGCGCATGTCGCGATCCGCTCCGGCGATATGCACGGACCCTTCGGCAGCCGGCGCGAGTCCGCTCAGCGCGCGAAGAATAGTCGACTTGCCGGAGCCCGATTCGCCGACGAGACCGAAGACTTCACCGGCCTCGACATGAAAGCTCGCACCGCGTACCGCATCGAAGAGTCCGGCAGCCGTCTTGAAGCGCACGGTCAGTGCATCGACGCGGATCATAGCGGCGCTCCTTGCTGCTGGCCGATGTCGCTGACGTCGCCGATCTCGCTGAGCCACGCTGCGTCGCGCGAGAGCACGGGCAATTCGGCGGGTGGGTCGACAAGCGGCGGATTCGCCGCAAGCAGCCCGCGAGTATAAGGATGCTGCGCGTGAATCAGATCGCGCGCGGCGCACGTTTCGACGACACGTCCCGCGTACATCACGATAACGCGGTCGCAGAACGACATCACGAGCGGCAAGTCGTGACTGATGAAGATGAGGCCGGTCTGATGCTTTTCGATCAACTCGTCGAGCACTGCCAGCACTTGCATGGAGACGAGTACATCGAGTGCGCTCGTCGGCTCGTCGGCGATCAGCAGACGTGGGCCTGTTGAAACCATCATCGCGATCATCACGCGTTGCCCCATGCCGCCCGATAGTTCATGCGGATAAGAGCGGGCGACGCGTTCAGGATTGCGGATATGCACGGACTCGAGCGCCGCAATGACTTTTGCCCGCATTGCACGACGGCCAAGCTTCGGCTCGTGCAGCGCGAACGCTTCGCGCATCTGCTGCTCGACGGTCATGACCGGGTTGAGCGAATACTTCGGGTCCTGCAGCACCATGCCCATCTGCGAGCCGCAGAAGCGGCGGCGTTTGTCCGTCGGCATGGTCAGCATGTCGTGCCCGTCGAAGCGCAGCCGTTTGGCCGTGCAATGCGCGGCGGGCGGCAACAAGCCGAGCAGCGCGCGGCCCGTGAGCGACTTTCCAGAACCCGATTCGCCGACGATGCCGAGTCGCTCGCCCTTCTTCAACGTCAACGACAAACCCCGCACCGCTTCATTCAGCGTGCCGTCGTGCGCGCGAAAGGCAATGCGCAGATCGTCGATTTCGCACAGCGGTGCATCCGCTTCGTCGTTGCGCATGTCAGTCTCCGTGACGCGGATCGAACACGTCGCGCAATCCGTCGCCGAGCAGGTTGAACGCGAGGCTCACGAGCAGGATCGCGAAACCTGGGAGCGTCGCGACCCACCATGAATCGAGCAGCACGTTGCGGCCGGAAGCGACCATGAAGCCCCATTCGGGACTCGGCGGTTGCGCGCCGAGCCCGAGAAAACCGAGACCCGCGACAGTGAGAATGATGCCCGCCATGTCGAGCGTGGCGCGCACGATCACGGACGACATGCACAGCGGCATCACATAACGCAGCAAAATGCGCAGATTCGACGCGCCTTGCAGACGCGCGATCTGGATGAAGTCGGCCTGCACGAGCCTCAACGTCTCGGCGCGCGCGAGACGCGCATACGCGGGCCACGCGGTGATGGAGATCGCGATCACCGCATTGATCACGCCGGGCCCGAGCGCCGCGGCGAACGCGAGCGCGAGCACGATCTTCGGAAACGCGAGCGCAATATCGGTGATGCGCATCAGCACGTTATCGACCCAGCCGCCGAAGAAGCCCGCGGTTGTTCCGATCATCAGGCCGATTGGCACGACCACCACGACCACGAGGATGGCTATCGACAGAGTCAGTCGCGAGCCATAGATGATGCGCGAGAGAATATCGCGCCCAAGCTGATCGGTGCCAAGCCAATGCGATGCCGAGCCCGGTGGCAGCAAGCGGTCGGAGAGCACCTGGCGCAACGGATCATGTGGCGCGATCCACGGTCCGATGATCGCGACGATCACGAGCACCATCAGAATCGCAAAGCCGAACACGGACAAAGGATTACCCGCAAAACGCCGCCAGCGTCGATAGGCGAGGCCCAGCGCGGCCTGCTTGCGCGACGCGGGCGTGTCGGTGAGCAGCCATTGCTTCCACGAAAGGCGCGGCGCATTCATCGGCCAGTCCTGCGTCGAATGTTCGAGAGGAGGACGCACGTAAGTAGTCTCCTTTGCATCAGCGGGCGCGCGGATCGAACACGCGATAGAGCGCGTCGGTGAGCAGATTCAACGCGATGAAAGTAGCGCCTATCACGAGCGTGCTGCCGAGTACGGCGTTCATGTCGGCATTGAGCAGCGCACCCGTCAGATACGAGCCAATGCCAGGCCACGCGAATACGATCTCGGTGAGCACCGAACCTTCGAGCAGGAAGCTATACGAAAGCGCGATCACCGTGAGCAGCGGCACCGCGATATTCCCGAACGCATGCACCCACACGACGCGCCGTTCGGGCACGCCCTTCGCGCGCGCCGTCGTGATGTACTCCTGGTTTAACTGATCGAGCATGAACGAGCGCGTCATTCGACTCAGATACGCAACGGAGTAATAACCGAGTATCGCGGCAGGCAACGCGACGTGTGAGACCGCGTTGAAGAACACGTCCCATTCGCCGGCCATCAGCGAATCGACGAGCAGGCTTCCTGTGCGCGAGTCCACCATGCCGTCGAACACCGGGTCGAGTCTGCCAGGGCCCGACACCCAATGCAGCTTCGCGTAGAACAGCAACAGTCCCATCAGGCCGAGCCAGAATACAGGCACGGAACTGCCGATCAGCCCCACGAAGCGCGCAACGTGATCGATCCAGCGGTTATGCCGCGTCGCCGCCACGACGCCGAGCGGCACGCCGACCAATACGCCGACGATGGTCGCGAGCGTCGCCAGTTCGAGCGTCGCGGGAAAGACGCGGCGGATGTCGTCGAGCACGGGCTTGGCCGTCAGCAGCGACATGCCGAGGTCGCCATGCAATACGGCATTCACGTAGATCAGGAATTGCTCGGCAAGCGGCTTGTCGAGACCCAACTGGATACGCGCGGCCGCATAGGCGGCCGCCGACGCGCGATCGCCGAGTATCGCGAGCACAGGGTCGATCGGCACCTTGCGGCCAATCACGAACGTCACGGCAAGCAGGCCCGTAAACGTGATGGCGAGCGTGAGCGCCCAGCGCAGCACGCGCAGTGTCCAACGCACGCTTGCGCGGCGCGCGGACACGGCGCGAATGCGGTCGATAGGAGTCAGGGTTGTCGACATGATCCAGCGCCGCCAGGCGATTACTGCTTCTTCACGTGCAGATACGAAACGAGGTCGTTGATCGGCCCCACTTCGAGCCCTGACACGCCTGGGCGCATCGCTACCTGCGATACCTGCTGGAACATGATGACGAACGGCGAATGCGCGAGCATGTCCTTTTGCATCGCCTGATAAAGCTGTGCGCGTTTTGTGGTGGACGACTCGGCAAGCGCGGCGTTGGTCTGTTTCGTCAGATCGGGAATGTCCCACGAATTACGCCATGCGAGCATCTTGTACGAGGACTTGTCGGAGTTGTCCGGATTCCATGCATAGCCCTGCGCATTGCTGTGCGGGTCGATATAGTCGGCGGACCATTCGCCGATATAAATGTCATGCTGACGCGCGCGATACTTCGCGAGCGTCTGCTTGTTATCGCCAGGAATGATCTCGACTTTGATTCCGCCTTGAGCCAGATTGGCTTGCACTGCCTGTGCAATTTCGTTGTACGGATAGGCGCTGCGCACATCCATCGTGACGCTAAAGCCGTTCGGCAAGCCCGCTTTGGCGAGCAGTGCCTTCGCCTTCGCAACGTCCTGGTGATAGGGGTTGCTATTGAGTGCGCCGAGAAAGCCTTCCGGCAAGAACGTTTGATGAACCTTATAAGTCGTCTTCACGACGTTCGTCTGAATGCCGTTGTAATCGATCAGCCATTTCATTGCTTCCTGTACTTCCGGCTTCGCGAGATTCGGGTTCTTCACGTTCAGACCGAGATAGAGCAGTGTCGCTTGCGGCACTGCCATCACATGCGCCTTGTTGGACTTCGTGAGCGCCGCCAGATCGTCGGGACTCAGATTGCGCGCGACGTCAGCGTCGCCATTTTCCAGCAGCAGGCGCTGGCTCGACGCTTCGGGAACGTGACGAAGCACGATGCGCTTCATCGCGAGCGGCATGCGGTAATCGTCGTATTTCTGCAGAATGATGCTGTCGTTGGCGGTCCACTTGACGAGCTTGTATGCGCCCGATCCCGCCTCGTTCGTGCGCAGCCATTCGTTGCCGAAGTCATTGCCTTTCTGATGCGACATCAGCAGCTTTTTATCGAGCACGGATGCGGGCCACGCGCCGAGAACATTGAGTACAAAGGTGGGCGCGTATTTCTGATCGGTCGTGATGCTGACTGTCGAGTCGTCGATCTTTTGGACTTTCTGCAGCGCATTGTCTTTGGTGAGGCCGATGCCTTGCAGCACGGCGGCCGCGCCTTTATCCAGCAGCACACAGCGCTGGATTGACCACGCGACATCATCGGCCGTGAGCGGATTGCCCGAATGGAACTTGAGGCCAGAGCGAATCTTGAAAGTGAACGTGAGTCCGTCGGGGCTCACGCTCCACGATTGTGCGACGTCGCCATTGAATTTCGACGGGTCTTTCAGATCGACTCGCACAAGACGGTCATAGGTATTCGCGACGTATTCCTCGGGCACCAGTTCATAGACTTCGCCGGGGTCGAGTGTCGAGAATTCGTCGAGCGTCGTGGCCATGACAAGCATGTCTTTCGGCGTCGCCGCGAGCGCGCTGCCTGTCATGGTGACGGAAAATGTCAGCGCGGATACCACCGCGACTGCTGCCAGCGCATTGCGCAAAACCAGATTCATACTCGCTCCGTATCTAAAGGAAGAGAACCTGCAAATGGACAGCCGGAAACCAATCACATCAACTTCAATGGGCCGCTCTCGCTGTTGTCGATGACGGGCAGCGCGCGCGAGCCAGGCAATTCGTAATGCCACCATTCGCTTGCGATGTGCGTAAAGCCGGCTGCGTGCATGATGCCGAGCAGCAGCAGCCGATTGCGCTGCACGTGTTGCGGCAGGCCTTGGTGAAAGTGTTCCGAGGCTTTCACCATTTCATCGAAACCGGTGCCCATGTCGAGCGGTTCCCCATTGCCGTCTATCAGCGTGAGATCGATAGCCGTGCCCCGGCTATGGTTTGAGCCGCGGCCGAGTTCGGCTATGTAAGTCGGATCGGGCAGAAAGTCCCACAGTACTTTTTGCGCTTGAGGCGGACGGTACGCGTCGAAGATGAGCAAGCTCATGCCTATGCTCTCCGCGAGTTCGACGGCTTTACGCAATGCGGCTTCGGCCGGTTCGAGCAGCAGGCAATGCGCTTCGCGGTAAATCGGCTTGCCGGTGAAGTTGCGCGGCGTCGCGTAAACGAGGTCGATGTCCACACGATGCGTGTCGTGCGTAATGTGTATCAGGCGATGTTTGTCGGTCATGGTGGTCAGAATTCGAACTGATCGAGTTCGCGTTGCAGTTCGCGGTTACGCGCAACGCGCTCGTCGATGGCAGGGCCGAGGTGCTCGACAATCGAGCTCAGCAAGAGATTGAACAGACACGTGAGCGGCGCAAGCGAGTCCCAGAACTGGCCGACATCCGTCTTCACTTGCAACAGATCGCAATTGAAGTCGCGTGCCCACGGGCAATAGAGATCGGTGACGAGCGCAAACGCGATCTTGCGCTGCGCCGCGGCTTCGCAATAACGGCGTGCGATGCGCGAATAGGCGCGCGTGTCCGTCACAATCAGATAGGGCGAAGCGAACTCGGAGTTCAGTGAATCCACATAGGAACCCGACATGCCGTCGGAATAGAACACACGCGGGCGCAGATATTCGAGGTAGCTGAAGAACGCGTTCGATATGCCGCGAGTCGATTGAATGCCGACGATATAGACCGCGTCCGCTGTCGCAACATGTTGAGTGACGCGGCCAAATGCTTCGCTTTCTGCGAGCTGATAGACGTAGCGCACCGCATCGACTTCGAGATCGAGCGACCGTGCGAGTGCCGCATGCTGCCGGCTCATGCCCTCCGAGTGTTCGTCGTGGCGCTCGCTGCGATACTCGTCGAGCCGGTCGGTAATGAACCACGGACGCGTTTGTGCGCCGCGCAACTCGCGCTTCAGGTCATCCAGATTGCGATAGCCGACGCTGCGCAGAAAGCGTCCAACGGAAATGCCGCTCGTTCCCGTTTGCTGCGCGATCTGATCGGCCGTCTCAAGGCCGAGCCGGTCGAGATTCGCCAGCATATAGGTGGCAATGCGCTTGGCTGTCGGCGTGAGCGTGGTGAAGCTCTCCTGGACCGTATCGGTAAACGCAGTGCGCATCGCGGGCTATTCGTTATTTACCTGTCATGAAAGCGTGCTGTGGTAGCTATCTGACAAGGACAATAAAGCCGGCGCTACATTAATTTTTTAATCAAAGAGCACGGGTCGATAGTCGTTGATGCGCGATGCATACCGTCTCAACGTGCCCACACGCGCCGCATGAAATCGAGCGTCAACGCGGCGATGTCGTCGCTCGCTTCTTCCAGCGCGAAGTGGCCGGCATCGAGCACATGCACTTCGGCGTCCGGAACGTCGCGCTTGTAGGCGTGGGCGCCATGCACGGTGAACGACGGATCATACTTGCCCCAGGTCACGAGCGTAGGCGGCCGATGCTCACGCAACCACGCTTGCCAGCGCGGATACGATTCAAGATTCGTGCGGTAATCGTAGAAGAGGTCGGTCTGAATGGCGGCCTGTCCAGGGCGCGCAAGAAACTGTTCTTCGTCGCGCCAGTTGTCCGGGTCGTAGCGCTGTGGGTTCGGGCTCGTGCCCACGTGCCGCAGCTTCAACGCATCCGGCGAGGCGAGATTGGCCCGCAAGCTCGCTTCATGTTGCGCGCGGTCTTTCCAGAACGCCTTGCGCGTTTCCCACAGCGGTCCGAGTCCTTCTTCGTGCGCGACCGCATTCTGAATCACGATGCCCTTCACTTTGTCGGGCCGGGCCATCGCAAGCCGGAATCCCACCGGGCCGCCATAGTCGGCCATAAACAGCACGTAGCGATCGAGCTTCAACGCATCGGTGAACTGTTCGATGGATCGCGCGATGTTGTCGAACGTGTACGCGTAGCTTTCGGGCGACGGAGCCTCGCTATTGCCGAAGCCCGGATAGTCCGGCGCGATAACGCGAAACTCCGGCGCGAGAGACGGCATGAGTGGTTCGTACATCCGCGAAGACGATGGGAAGCCATGCAGCAGTAGAAGGGTCGGCGCGTCCTTCGGCCCTGCCTCGCGATAGAAAATGTCGACGCCGTCGACGTTCACGGTCGAATAGCGGAAAGTAGAACGGGTTGCATCCATGATCGGTTTGTCCTCAAGTGAGAAGGTGCGATATCAAGGGCGTGGCTCGGCACCAGAAGGCGCCGTGCGCGACGTGCGCGTCGGCGCCGCCGTCTGCACGACATGCAGTACGTTTGCGGCGAGCGCAAATGCCGCGGCGGCCATGCACACACCCATCCAGTGGCCGAACGCCCATGCGGGCCCCGCGAGCAGCGCACCGATTGCGCCGCCGAAGAAAAAGAGTCCGGTGAAAAGGCCGTTCACGCGGCCTCGCGCTTGCGGGTTGAGCAGGTTGACCGCGCGGCGCCCCATCGCCTGATCGCCGATTACGCCGAGATCGAGCAGCAGCGCCGCGAGCACGAGCAGCGCGAGCGAAGCGGCCGGCGGCAGGCCGCTGCTTCCGCCGAGCAGCGCGATGCAGCTCGCCAGCACCACGATCGAGTGGAACGTGATGGTCGCTTGCCGGTCGAGGCCACGGTCGCCAAGGCGTCCCGCGACCGGCGCGATGATCGTGCTGCCCGCGCCGGCCAGCGCGAACAGACCCACCCCGACATGGCCGAGCCGCAGCGGCGCGCTCGCGAGCTTCAAAGCCACGCTCGTCCAGAACAGGTTGAACGACACCATCAACAGACCCTGGTACAGCGCGCGCCGCCGCAGCACCGGTTCGTCGCGGATCAGATGCAGCAGCGAGCCGATCAACGCGGCATACGAGCTTTGATGAACGGGACGCCGATCGGGCACATGCGCCCACAGCCATGCCGACATGACGGCAAGCGCGGCGGCGTCGATCGCGTAGTAGCTGCGCCAGCCGAACGCGCCGGCGATCAGGCTCGCGGCCGGCCGCGACAACAGCACCCCGAGCATCAGGCCGCTCATCACATCGCCGACGACGCGGCCGCGATCGGCCTCCGGCGCTTGCGATGCGACGACGGGCACGAGCATCTGGATCGCACTCGACGTCAGCCCGACGAAAAACGACGCCGCCAGGAAGGCCACCGGCTCGCGAGCGGCGGCGAGCACGGCGAGCGACAACACTTGTGCGCCGAGCGTCGCGATGATGAGCGGCCGGTTCGGCAACAGGTCGACGAGCGGCACGAGAAGCAGCAGGCCGGCGGCGTAGCCGGTGAGCGTCAGCATCGTCACCATGTTGGCCCACGCGCCGAGTCCGACAGACGTGGCGAGATCGTTGACGAGCGCCTGCGACGCGTACAGACCGAGTACCGCAATGCCGACGGCAATCGCATAAGGGCGCGTCGCGATGGATGCGGGCGTCGCAACGGCGGCAGGACTCTGATTAGTCGATGGCATACGCAGGTGGCTCCGCGAGAACGATGCTTCGTATGCTACTCGCGCTTATCTGATAGATAATCGGGGCGGAAAATGACTCTTTCTCCCGCAAAAATGGATAATGGATCGCTGCGCGACCTCGAGGTTTTTGTCGCGATTGCCGAGGAAGGCAACCTGACTGCAGCCGCGCGACGGCTCGACCGGTCGTTGCAAGCGGTCAGCCGCTCGCTGCAAGTGCTCGAGCGCGAGGCGGGAACGCTGCTCGTCGCGCGCACCACGCGGCAGTGCCGGCTCACCACGGCGGGCGAGCAGTTCTACACGCGCATCAAGCAGGTGCTCGCCGATCTGGCGATGGCGCGCGCCGAACTGGCCGAGCACGCAACCACGGTGTCGGGGCGTCTGCGTATCTGCGGTCCGACGCTCTTCGGTCCGCGCTATATCGCGCCGCTGGTGGCGGCGTTTCTCGCGCGTTATCCGCGGCTCACGGCGTCGCTCGATCTGTCCGAGGAGTACGACGATCCGGCGACAAGCGGCGCGGACGTCACCATCCGTATCGGCGAGACGCCTGACTCGAATCTGATTGCGCGGCGGCTCGGCACCATCCGCCGGGTGACGTTCGCGTCGCCCGCTTATCTCGAGGCGCGTGGGCGTCCGCTGCGGCCGGCTGATTTGAAGCAGCATGATTGCGTGGTCCGCTCGTCATTACCGGAAGCCTCGCTGTGGCGCTATCGCAGCAAACGCGGAGTGGAGGAGTCGGTGCAGGTGCGCGGGCGCTTCGAAAGCAACAGCACGGCGGCGATCAACGATGCCGTTGCGAGCGGTCTCGGCATTGGCCGCGCCGCGTACTGGCAGATTGGCGAACTGGTGCAGCAGCGTCGCGTGGAACTGATCCTGACCAACTATGAACTGTCGCCGCTGCCGTTGCAGGCGCTATGGTTGCCTACGCGGCGCCTGCCCGCGCGCACGCGGCTATTCGTGGAGTTTCTGGCGTCGCGGCTCGAAAGCGTCGCGCTTTAGGGCGGCGGGTTGATTAGAACAAGCGCGGTTGCGCAACGTGAGTCCGCATCGCCTCACATAGGATTCTGCCGACGGCACGCGTGCAATATTTCGTTGACTGCAAACGCGCCTCGCACGCTCTGCACATTCTGCAAGACGCACACGTGATAGGCCCTTTCACGCGGCAACAGCAGTGCACCGTTTTTGTAGAGCGCGATGCACGAATTGGTAATGGCGCGCGCCGCGTAATTGCTCTGGCTATTCGCGAGCGAATTCAGAATGCATTGGTCGTACTCGGGATTCCCGCCTCCGAATGCGAAAGCCGACAGCGGCGCGGCCAACGCTGCTGAAACAAGCACATAAACGAGTCTGAGCATGAGTGCGGAAAGCTCGCTGAGATGACGGCAGATAATCGTAGCATGTGCGTTATAGGCGGACACGCGCCGCCTTATCGGCCGTCAAATTTCGCGGCCAGCTTCTGCTTTCGAAACGCATCGACGACGAAATCGATAAACACGCGCGTCCTCGCCGGCAACAGTTTTTTGTTCGGGTAGTAGATCGATATCGGTCCCTGGTCCGCGTACCACGCCGGCAAGAGACGCATCAACGCGCCGCTGGCGAGCCAGGGCGCTGCGTGCGGCATCGGCAGAAAAGCGACGCCCTGGCCGTGCATCGCCGCATGCGCGATCGCTTCGGGGTCGTCGAAAATCATGCGCGTGCGGCACTCCGCCTGGTACTGCTCGCCCACATGGTTCTGCAGCGTCCACGCGCGCAACCGGCCGGTTGTCGACGAGCGGCGAACGATTCCGTCGAACGCGCTCAGTTGGGATGGGTGCCTCGGCATCATGCGCGTCGCCATATAAGCGGGTGATGCCGCCACGATCACATGCGTGCGCGCCAACTCGCGCGCCACGATTCCCGGCGTCAGTTCAATGCCGCCGCCGATGGCGACGTCGAAGCCGTCGGCGATCAGATCGACGGGCCGGTTATCGAAGTGCCAATCCGGCACGATCGCCGGATAGTGCTCGAGGAATTCGCCCAGCAAGGGCACCAGATATTCGCGACCGAAGGCCAGTCCCAAACTCACCTTGAGCGTGCCCGCGGGCCTGCCGTCCTGGACGGCAGCACCGGCAAACGCGTCTTGCAGCGCGGTGAACGGCGCGGCGACTTCGCGCAACAGCTTCTCGCCTTCGGTCGTCAGCGTGAGCTTGCGCGTGCTGCGCTGAAAGAGCCGCAGACCCAGCGAGGTCTCGAGCCGCGCCACGTTCTTGCTCACGGCGGCCGGTGTCAGGCCGAGCCGGCGCGCCGCCGCCGAGAAGCTCAGGTGCTCTGCGCTGAGCACAAACGATTCGATCAGGTTGAGAGGCTCCACGGCGATTTCGGACAAATAGTTGAAAGAGATAGTCTAGATCACACGCTAGTCGAAGGGGAATGTCAGGACGATACTGCTCTCCACTCACTCACCCATTGGAGCAAGACATGACTGCAAATCTGACTGGCAAAGTTGCATTCGTCACCGGCGGCAGCCGGGGCATCGGCGCGGCAATCGTGCAACGTTTGTCGAAGGAAGGCGCGACGGTAGCGTTCACGTACAAGGGTTCGTCGGCGGCCGCGCAGGCACTCGCCGGCAGCATCGAGCAGCAGGGCGGCCGCGCGCTCGCACTGCAAGCGGACGCGGGCGATGCCGCGGCGGTGAGCCGCGCGATCGACGATGTCGCCGCCAAATTCGGCAAGATCGATATTCTCGTGAACAACGCGGGCGTGCTCGCGCTGGGCCCGGTCGAGACGTTCTCGCTCGAAGACTTCGACAGAACGCTGCAAGTCAACGTGCGCGCTGTGTTCGTCGCGGTGAAGGCGGTGTTGCCGCATATGGGCGAGGGCGGCCGTATCGTGAACATCAGCAGCGTCAACGCCGAACGCATGCCGTTTCCCGGCGGCGCCGCGTACGCAATGAGCAAGTCCGCGTTGCGCGGACTCGTGCAAGGTCTCGCGCGCGATCTCGGTCCGCGCGGCATCACGGTCAACAACGTGCAGCCCGGTCCGACCGATACGGACATGAACCCTGAATCCGGCGATTTCGCGTCGATGCTGCACGGTTTCATGGCGCTTCCGCGTCATGGACGGCCGGATGAAATCGCAGGGATGGTCGCTTATGTTGTCAGCCCGGAAGCGGCATTTGTCACGGGCGCGAGCTTGACGATCGACGGCGGTTTCAACGCCTGATCGAGTCGCGCGCGTAGGAAGCGACGCATAAGCAAGCCTGCCGGTTTTTTCGGCAGGCTTGTTCTCTTATGCGTGATTCGTCACGCGCTCACGCAGCGGAATCCCGCATAAACATACTGATAATGCGGCTGAAACCAGTTGCGAAACGTCGGCCGCAACATGCACTGTGCGGTGCGCGCCGATCCGCCCTTCAGCACGTAATGCTTGCCGTCGAAGAAATTGGCCGAGTAGCCCAGATAGAACGGAAACGGCTCGAATCCCGGCAAGCCGTCGAACAACGTCGACGTCCATTCCCAGCCGTTGCCGAACTGGCCTTCCACGCCGAATGCGCTCACGTTGTCGGGATAAGCGTCGACGGGCCGAGGATCCCAGCTACGGAAATCGAAGTTGCCCGAGCCCGCGTGCGGCGCGCCCTGCGCGGCGCGTTGCCATTGCGCTTCGGTGGGCAGCGCCTTGCCGGCCCAGCGCGCATAGGCGCTCGCCTCGGCGTGGCTGACGTACGCGGGCCAGTCGAGCGGCAAGGGCACGTCGTCGAACATGGTGCGCAACGTCCATTCGTCGCGACGGCCGTTGCCTTCGCCGCTGTCTTCACCGTTACGTTCGCTGTTGACGCTGCGCCGCGACCAGCATGCCGGATGCTCGATGCCCTCGTCTTCCTTCCACGCCCAGTCCTGCTCCGACCACCACTGCGGCTCGCGATAACCGCCCGCGTCGATGAACGCGCGAAACGCGCCGTTCGTCACCATATAGCGGTCGATCTCAAAAGCCGGCACGTCCACTTGCAATTCGCCGAACTCGTTGTCCCAGCCGAAGCGGCCGCCGTCGCGCCCCATCCCGAGCGTGGCCGAACCCGCAGGCACGCGGACCATCGGCGACGCGCCGTTCGCGCGCCCCGGACCGGTCACGACAGGCTCGCGCAGCCCGGTCACTTTCTGTGCGAGCGGCAATTGATGAAGCATGTACGCAAGCGTCTCCGCGTGCATCAGCCGATGCTCGATCGCGACATTCAGCAATTGCTCCGACGCATCGACGCGCGCGGAATCGGTCAGCGCGCGCAGTTCGCGGTCGATCTGTTCGCGAGCGCGCAGGCCATACTCGCGCACGGTCTGGAGCGAAGGCCAGTCGCCCGGTTGATCGGTGGGAAAGCCGCCATCAACCGGATCGATGCCGAAGGCAAAAAGCTGATCGAGTTGGGGATCGAAAGCGGGCAGTTCGAACAGACGCTGATCGAACAGATTACGGTCGAAAGCTTCGAGGTGACCGATATAGAACACGATGCGATGCCGCTCGCGGATCGGTCTTTCGTACAGAAACTCGGGCTTGACAATGGAGAAGAGAGCGTCGGTAACTTGACGCGCGTCGATCAGACGCTGAACGAGCGGGTGATGCGGGCGGGGATCGCGGTTCATTTCGCCGGGTCTCCTTGCGGGGGACGGACTAAACAAAGACTGTACCCGCTCGCAGTTGCCATGCCAAGGCAAAAGACCCGCCGGAAAAACGTGCAAAGGGCCGCGGCCGGCCCTGTGCGCGGGGTTTAGACCTGCCGCAAGCCGTCCAGATCGACGATGCGAATGTGCTTGCCTTGCGTGTCGATCAGGCCGCGCTTTTGAAATCTTGACAGCGTGCGGCTCACGGTTTCGAGCGTCATGCCGAGGTAGCTGCCCATGTCCTCGCGCGTCATCCGCAGATTGAACTCCGCCGACGAATAGCCGCGTTGCGCATTGCGCTCGGACACGTCGAGCAGAAAGGCCGCGACCCGTTCGTCCGCCGACAGCGAGCCGAGCACCATCATCTGGGCGGCTTCGCGCACGATCTGCTCGCCGAGCAGCTTGTGCAGGCGCTCCTGCATCGAGCCGATTTCGCGGCACAGCGACTTGAGCGCGGTGTAGGGGACGATGCACACGGTGCTGTCCTCGAGCGCGAGCGCGCTGCACGCGTGCCGGTCTTCGCTGATGCCGTCGAGGCCGAGCGCTTCGCCGGCAAGCCGCAGGCCCGTGACCTGTTCGCGCCCGTCGCGGTGCGCCATGACGGTTTTCATCGAGCCGGAGCGCACTGCGTAAATGTTGTCGAAACGGTCGCCGCTGCGGTACAGCGCTTCCCCGCGATGCACGGAGCGCGCCGAGCAGATCAGCGTTTCGAGTTTGGAGAGTTCGTCGTTCGACAAGCCTTGCGGCATGCACAACTGCCGCATCGAGCAGCTCGAGCAGCGCGCGGCGCTGCGGGTGGGCGTGCGCGTGGCGGCACGCGGCGTCGCCCGGCGGCTGGCTCGCGGTGCGGGCGAGGTGACGGCGGAGCCGGCCTGAACGGCGGGAGCCGGGGCCAAACTCGGGGCCGAACTCGGGGCGGAAGCCGGGGCGGGAATCACAACGGTAGGGGTCAACATGTCTGAGCCGATGTCAGGAGGTAATGATTGATTGTCCCACCGGCTCTGTCCCCCGTTTCGCGGCAAAATGACGCGCTCCCGCGCTCAGGCATCTTGAGCGACGTCAGAACGCCGCGCCTTGCGTCCTCCGAACGCGGAAGCGTCCGAATGCGCTTTCCCGCCCGCGCGAGCTCTTACTCAACGTTTTGCGTCAACCAGCGACTTTCCCGCGCACTCGCAAACGTTTGGCGATTTTTTCTCTTTCTCGCGCACACCACTCTCAAGGTTTAGGAATTTTTGTCGTCATATTGTCTGAAGAATGCGGCGGCAACGAGAAAGGGGCGGACTACAACGCGCCCATGTCGGCGTCATCGAGTGAACCGCCTTGAGACGAGGCGGATGTGTTCACGCCGAAGCGCGGGGCGGTGCCGCAATGCGGTGAACTGCGCGCGCTTCGCGACAACTTTTATCGAGCGGTTGGGGAAGGAATTAGACACATGAAGATTTCGAATTTGAAAATCGGGGTTCGTCTTGGCTCCGCCTTTGCGCTGATGGTCGCGCTGCTGGTCGGCACGGCTGTCGTCGGCATCGAGCATCTCGAGTCGACCAACACGAAGATGGATGAGATCGTCAGCAATCGCTATACGCTGATCGCGCTCAGCAATCAGATCAAGAGCAACGGATACAAGGCAAACGGCATTCTGAGCAATCTGCTGCTGACCACGTCGCCCGATAAAGCCAAGCAGTACATGGACGACTACGCGGCGATCCGCAAAGCGAATGCGCAAGCCTACGCCGAGCTCGAAAAGCACCTGACGAGCGATGAAACCCGGGCGCTCTTCAAGCAGCAGTTCGACGCGCGCTCGGCTTACGGCGTGAGCGTGAAAAGCTTCTTCGATCTGGTCAGCAAGAACCAGCAGCAGGACGCGCGCGACGTCTATCAGGGCGACATGGCGCGGCTGCAGGACGCTTATTACGTTCTCGTCGACAAGATGGTCGACGTGCAGGCGGACCGGATGGCGCGCGATGTCGCCGAAGCCGTCGCCGAAGCGCACAACGCGAAGCTGCAAATGATTCTGCTCGCGCTGTTCGCCACGGTGATCGCGA
>Ga0307412_10000167_pt1 | contig 46589 bp, 47 predicted proteins | sample DK1Cmetagenome_3_FD_203823 | JGI IMG/M metagenome (GOLD analysis project Ga0307412, IMG submission 203823) | Maize rhizosphere microbial communities from greenhouse at UC Davis, California, United States - DK15-C-1 | ecosystem: Host-associated > Plants > Roots > Rhizosphere > Soil | place: USA...
ACGTTCTCGGTGCGCGCGATACGAGCCGAGTCCACATTGTTCAACGGCACCACGCGTTGATTGCCCGACAGCTTGACCGAGAAGTTCTTGCCTTCGCGGCGCAGCGTGCCCAACCCCCCATCCTGCAGCGGGAACTGACCGATCTCGGTGCCGAACAACACGGCGGTATCGACGCCATAGACCAGTCCGCCTCGGGAATTGGTCTTGACCGCGCACGCGCTCAGTCCTCCCAACAACAACAGCACGGCAGCAAGGCGGAGGATCAACGAACGGAATAAGAACGGGCGCATCGACATCATCGTGGTGGCGGGAAACCGGCGCCAGCTGGCCACGGTTTCCGTCAAAGCCCTGCAATGTATCTCAAAGTTACAACGCAGGGCCAGGGTTGTTTCAATTGCGTCTTGCCAGCGCAGCGCTCAATCGGTGGCGGCCTGCTTGTGTTCCAGCGCATCTTTCACCAGTTCACCCGCGCTATGGCGGATGGTGGACACGCAGCGCGTCGCGATGGCGCGCAGCAGCGCTTCGGCGGGCAAGGTGTTGGACGCCGCCACAAAACTCTCCAGCGACGCCGACACGCGGCCGGCCTTCGGGCCCTGGTCCTGCTGCAACGTCAGCTTGACGGCCTTGCAACGGTTATTCACCGCGTTGAGGATTTCCAGCAGTTGCACACGGGTCAGGCCCAGCTCGTCCGCGTCCACGAAGCTGGGGTAGACCAGGCGCAGGAACTCCGGGTCGGTCTCGCTCAGGCTGAAGTACATGGTGCCCAGGTCAGGGTGGCGGAACAGCACATCGCCGTCGTCGTCGATGCGGGCGACCAGGCCCAGTTCTTCTTGGACCACGGTTTGGTAAAGGGCCGTCAGGGCGGTGGGGTTGGACATTATTCGACTCTCCGTGAGGAAGGATGGCGGCGGGGAAATCCGCGCCCTTGCCCCCTGCTACGCACCGGGCCCGAAAAGGTTCGAAGAATTTTCATCGAAAAAAAATCGAACCTTTTCGGCGGCCACGCATAGCGATGGGTACAGGCACTCCCGCCGCCAACCAAAAAAGGAAAGACCATGCAAGGTAAAGCGCTACGCGACGTATTGATCCAGGCCAAGACCCACGGCGCACGCTGGGCCGCCACCGCCGCCCAACGCGTCAACCGTGGCGACGCCGCGGGCGCGCTGCTGTTCCTGCTGGCCACCACGGCGCTGGCCGTGATCACGGTACGCATCATGGGCTCGAACGCCAGCCTCAGCTTCTATGACCTGCTGCGCCTGCAGAACGGTGGCGACGTCCGGGGCTCGCAAAGCACGGGCGCCGGCATCTATGCGTTGTTGTGGCTGCTGGCCGTGATCGGTCCGCTGCTGCCGTCCCTGATGCCGCAGCGCGCTGCCCGCCTGGGCTACTTCTTGCCGCTCGCGCTTTGGGGCATCGCCCTGGCCGGCGTCGCGTCGCAGGTGCGCGAGCTCATGAACGCCACACGTCAGTTCGCCGGATTCATGGGCAATTCAAGCGCCAGCCGCAACATGGCCGGCGACATGGCGTCATCGTTGTGGAGCAGCCTGAGCTTCGGCTTCGGCTTCTACCTGTCGCTGGCCATCGCCGTGGCCTTCACCGTCCGCGGCATTGCCGTCCTGCGCCGCCGCGCTTGATTTTCGGCCCTTGCGCGGCTAAGGTGCCGCAGCCCTCGCCTTGGAGGGCTGCGGCATTTTCCGCCGATGGGCTGACGTTCCGCGTCCAGTTCGACATCAAGAATCTGAACCATGAACTCGCTCGACCCCAAGCGCTACGTCATCAACAACGTCGACGCGCTGCTCCGCATCATGCATGCCGATCCACGTTACGCGCTGGAATTTCGCAACAAGGCAGAACAGCACATCACGCTGAAGCTGCGCAAAAAATTCTTCAACACCTCGCCGGAAGGCGTGGTGGACGCCTTCAATAACGCGCTCATGAAATTCCTGCAAACGCGCACGTTCCGGGATGAAGGCTTCCAACACGGCCAGCCGGCCGGCGGGTGGGCCGCGCACGAACTCGCGGTCAGCAAGTTGGGCGGCTACCTGTACCGGGGCTCGTTGCACGAACTGATCCAGATGCATCGGCGCACGCGGCATGAAGTGAGGTGGGCCGAGCCTGCCGGGGCCGGCGAGCAGGACGACAACGTCTTCAACCCCGCCGAAGACGTGGGCGACCCCTCGCCGTTCGCCGACCCTGCGCACGCCTACGAGCACCTGTCGCTCATCAAGCGCATGCGGGATTGCCTGAACAAACTCAGCGACACCCTGCGCGACACGATGTTCCTGTATCTGGACGAGGTTCCCATGGCGCAGATCGCGCGGCAGCAAGACCTGCATGTGCCGACCGTCAAGAGCCGTCTGCACGCCGCGCGCAAGCTCGTGGCCGAATGCACGCGCAAAGGAATGGACTGATCATGTCTGAAGACCGCGTACTGTCCTATCTGTCTGGCGAGCTCGACGACGACGCCCGCCGCGCCTTCGATGCCGACATGGCGCGCGACCCCGCGCTACGGGCCGAGGTCGAAGCATGGCGCAACCTGGCCCAGGCGCGCCAGATGGCGCACAACGACATCGGCCGGGCCGACCGCGATTCCGCGTTTCTCCGCGCGCTGGCCGAACGCCCGCAATCTGCGCCGCCTTCGCTATCCCGCGCGCGCCGGCTGCGGCAATGGCTGTGGCCCACGCCCGCCAGCCCGTTGATGCCGCTGGGCTGGGCGCTGGCGGTCACGCTGGCCGTGATGGTGGCGCAGCAGGCGCCCCTGGATGCGCCCGCGCCCGGGGACGTGCTGACGCGCGGCGGCGGCTCCTGCCCACGGCTGGTGGTGGACCTGCCCGACACGCTTACCGCCAAGCAGTTGCGCAACACCTTGTCCCAGTTCGCCGTGTCCATCGTCGAAGGCCCGGACGCCGACGGCCGCTACGTGTTGAGCGCCGCGCGCGAATCCTCGCTGCAAGACGCGGCCGCGGCGCTGGGCGTCCTGTCCGCCGCCGCCGGTCCGGCGGGCGCCTGCCCCCGGCCTTGAGGTTCCACCGCATGAAGACACCCTTGCCCCCCGCCGCCGCGCCCCTGACGCGCCGACGGTTGCTGGCCGCGCTGTTGGGCGCCGGCCTGTTGCCGATGCACGCAGGCGCCCTTGCCGCCCCCACCCCTGCCACGGGCGCCACGCCGGCGCCGGCGCCGGTCCTTTCCCGGCGGCGGTACGCGCTTGTCATCGGCAATGCCCGCTACGCCGTGCCCGCCAACGCGCTGATCAATCCGGTCAACGACGCGCGCCTGATCGCGCAAACGCTGCGCAAGCGCGATATCGACGTCACCCTGCTGACGGACCTGACCACCACGCAGATGGAAGCCGCCGTCGACGCATTCGCCGCGCGGGCCCAGGACGCGGATCTGGCGCTGGTGTACTTCGCCGGACACGCCGTGGCCGTGGATGACGTGAACTACCTGTTCGGCGTAGAGCTGCCGATGGCCGTGGGCGACGTCCGCATCCGCACGGCGCAGCAGGGGTCGCTGAGCCTGAAGCGCGTATCGCAGGCATTGCGCCGCGCGAACATCCGCGCGCGGCTGATGGTGTTGGACGCCTGCCGCACCAACCTGACGCGCGGCGCGTCGGCGGCGGGGCTCGTGCACACCGTGCCCGCCGGCGGTGAACTCATCGCGTTTTCCACGCAGCCCGGCGCCACGGCCGAGGACGGATTTGGCAGCGAGGGGCCCCGCCACAGCCCCTACGCGTACTACTTCGCGCAAGGGCTGGACGCCCTGGCCGCCGCCGCCCCGGTGGAGAACTTCTTCAAGCAATTGACGGGCGACGTGCAGGTCGCCACCGCTTACCGCCAGATCCCGCACTACGCCAGCAGCCTGGTCGGCACCGTCACGTTCACGACGCTGGCCGATGGCCAGACGCCCGCGGTGCCGGGCGGCAAGGGCGGGCAAGTGGGGCGCGGCCCCTCGCCCACGCTGGGACGCGACCTGATCAAGGCGCGCATGAGCGCGTGGGAATACGAAATCGAACGCGGTGCGCAATACCTGGACGAGCCCCGGTTCGCATCGTTGCAGGCCCGCGCGCTGGCCGGCGACGTGGTCGCCATGACCACGCTGGGCCTGATCGCCGAAAACGGCGAACACGTGCAGCAGGACTACAAGCTGGCGGCACATTGGTATCAGCGTGCCGCGGACCAGGGCTTCGCTCCGGCGCAGACCTACCTGGGCGAACTGGCCGGCATGGGGCGGGGCGTGCCCAAGAACTACAACGTGGCCGAACGCCTGTTCCGCGACGCGGCGGACGCCGGCCACCGCCGCGCCGCGCTGGACCTGCTGGACCTGCGGGTGCGCATGGGCGAACCGCCGGATCCGCGCGAATGGGCCGCCGTGCTGAACGACGCCGCCCGCAATCCGCCGGGCATGCCGCCGTTGCAGGGCGTGCCCGACATGCTGCGCGCGCTGGGCGTGCGCCCGCCAGGGCAACCCTGACCTCGTCGTCCGGCGCCACTTCGGCTAGGATGGAGCCATCGCCCAGCCGAAGGAGACAGCCATGCCCTCTATCAAGCATCTGGCCTGCGCGGCCGTCATCGCCGTGTCGCTGCCCTGGGCCGCGCAGGCCGAAACCGTTACCTTGCAGGCGGCAAGCGCCACGCCCGGCGCCGATCCGCATACCGGCGCCCGCGTCGTGGATGTGGCCTTGAAGCCCGAAAGCCAGAAGACCCTGGCCGACTTCACGCGCAACCGCGTGGGCAAGCGCATTCAGCTGCGTTCAAACGGCGTGCTGCTGACGTCGGCCACGCTGCAAAGCCCGCTGGCAGGCGACAGCTTCCGCATCACCGCCGGTGAACATGGCTTTGCCGGCAAGTCCGCCGAAGAGATCGCCCAGGGCATCATGAAAGACGGCGGGCTGACCATCGACGACGAGAACACTGCGAAATAGCGCCCATCCGGCGGGCGCTCAGGCCGTGATTTCGAACAGGCCGGCCGCGCCCATGCCGCCGCCCACGCACATCGTCACCACCGCGTAGCGCACCCCGCGCCGGCGGCCCTCGATCAGCGCATGCCCCGCCATGCGCGCGCCCGACATGCCATACGGATGGCCAATCGCGATGGCGCCGCCGTTGACGTTCAGGCGGTCGTCCGGAATATCCAGCTGATCGCGGCAATAAAGAACCTGGCAGGCAAAGGCCTCGTTCAGCTCCCACAAACCGATGTCGTCCACGGTCAAGCCGTGCCGGGCCAACAAGCGGGGCACCGCCAGCACCGGCCCGATGCCCATTTCCTCCGGGCGACAGCCGGCAACGGCCATGCCCCGGTACGTGCCCAGCGGCGTCAGCCCCCGCCGACGCGCTTCGGCCGCTTCCATCACCACGCACGCCGACGCGCCGTCCGACAGCTGCGACGAATTGCCGGCGGTGATGTATTGCCCGGCATCCAGCCGCTGGCCGTTCTTGAAGACGGGTTGCAGCTTGGCCAGGCTGTCCAGCGAGGTCTCGGGGCGGTTGCCTTCGTCGCGCGCCAGGGTCACCGGCTGGGCCGAGGTGTGCCCCGTCGCGCGGTCGGTCGCCAGCATGACGGCGCTCAAGGGCACGATCTCGTCATCGAAGCGCCCGGCGGCCTGCGCGGCGGCCGTGCGCTGCTGGGAGCGCAATGCGTACGCGTCCTGCGCCGCGCGGGGGATGCCGTAGCGGCTGGCCACGATCTCGGCCGTTTCCAGCATGCTCATGAAAATCTCGGGCTGCTCGCGCATCAAGGCGTCATCGAACCAGCGGTGGCGATTCATGGTGTCGTTCTGCACCAGCGAGATCGACTCCAGGCCTCCCGCCACCACGATGTCCATGCCTTCCTGAGTCACCTGCCTGGCCGCCGTGGCGATCGCCATCAGGCCGGACGCGCATTGGCGGTCCAGCGTCATCGCGGCGACTTGCGCGGGCAAGCCCGCGCGCAATGCCGCCTGGCGCGCCACGTTCATATGCGTCGTTCCTTGCTGCAAGGCGGCGCCCAGGATCACGTCTTCGACCTCGCCAGGCGCCAGCCCGGCGCGCGCCACGGCATGCGAAATCGCGTGGCCGCCCAGCGTGGGCGCCGTCGTGTCGTTGAACGCGCCGCGATAGGCCCGGCCGATCGGCGTGCGGGCGGTTGAAACGATGACGGCTTCTCTCATGGTGGTTTTTCCTGTGTTTCAGCGATGCCAGACGGTGTGGCATTGCTCGCGTGCGAATTGGGCGACGTAGTACGGCCCCAGGCCGCCCTTGCCGGTCATGCCCGACCCCTTCCAGCCGCAGAACGTCTGGATGCCCGGCCATGCGCCCGTGGTCGCGCCGCTGGCGCGGTTCACGTACAAGGCGCCGGCGTGGGCACGGGCCAGAAACAGGTCGATCTCGTCCTGGTCTTCGGCGTAGCAGCCGGCCGTCAGGCCGTAGTCGACGGCATTGCCGTCGTCGATCGCGGCATGCAGATCGGTGAACGGCAATACGGAAACGACCGGCAGGAACAATTCCTGGCGGTTCAAGCGGTGGTCGGCGGGCAGGCCAGCCGCCACGGCGGGCCGCACGTAATGCCCATAGGCCAGTTCGCCCGCGCTGAGGCGTCGTCCCCCCGCCAACAAGCGGCCCGAGGCCCTGACGTCTTCGCAGGCCGTCCGGTAGCGCCGCCATGCCGCTTCGTCGATCAGCGGCCCCATGAAGACGCCGCGTTCGCGCGGGTCGCCCACGGAGACGGCTTCGGCGGCGGCGCGAAGGCGTTCCAAAAAGGCATCGTGCACGGACGCGTGCGCGTAGACCTTCGAGCCGGCCGAACACTTCTGCCCTTGCAAGCCGAAAGCGGAACGCAGCACGCCCTGCACCGCCGTGTCCAGGTCGGCGCTGGCGGTGACGTAGGTGGGATTCTTTCCGCCCATCTCGGCGATGACGGGGCGCGCGTGGCGGCCCGCGGCCACGGCCTGCAACAGATCCATGCCCACTTCCAGGCTGCCCGTGAACGCGTAACCATCGATGCCCGCGTGATGCGCCAGCATGGCGCCCGTCTGCGCGCCGCCGAACAGCCCATTCACGCAACCTGGCGGCACGCCCGCGCCATCGCAGGCGCTCAATAGCAGCGCCCCCGTCATCGCGGCGCGCGGCGAGGGCTTGTAGACCACCGAATTACCCGCCAGCAGCGCCGCGCAGACCATGTTCACGGACAAGGCCAACGGGAAATTGAACGGCGCGATCACCGCGAACACGCCGTAGGGGCGCAACACGTCATGCGTGCTTTCGTTGTCGAAGGCGCGTGCCAGCGGCTGCCGGTAGCCATCACTGCGTTCGGCCTGATCGCAGTAGTAGCGGATCAGGTCGACGGCTTCCTCGGCCTCGCCCAGCGCCTCCAGGCGGGACTTGCCGATTTCGATCATCGTCGCCATGGCGAAGTCGTACTTGCGCTCGGACAGCACCATCGCCAGCCGGCGCAGCACCGCGATGCGTGCCGCCCAGCCCTGCGCCGCCCAGGCCGGCTGCGCGCGCCGGGCGCAGGCAACCACCTGGTCGACCGTCTCGGCGCCGGCGCTGGGAAAGCGGCCGATCAGCAGCCAATGGTCGATCGGCGAATACGATTCCTGCAACGGCTCGCCCGCCACCGCGCGGCCATCGAAGCGATGCCGATGGTCCAGCCCCAGCATGCGCGATTCGAAATCGGGCAGGCGCCGGTCCAGCAAGTCGTGCACCGCCGAAAAGTCCGTGTGAATATTGGAATACGTGACGCGAGGCAGGGTGTGGTCGATCACGGTCGCTCCCGGACGTCGTTCAGGCGGGCGCCGAGGCACGCACCAGCGGCTCCAGCGCGCGCCGCAAATCGGGCGGCAATTCAACGGGCCGGCTGCTGGCGCGCTCGACGTAGGCGTGGGTGTAGCTGCCCTGCGCGGCCGCGGTGTCATCGTCGCCGCGAAACAGCGCGAACTCGTAGGTCACGCTGGTGCGGCCCAGGCGGCCCACGCGTAATCCCAGCACGACCCGATCAGGAAACGCCACGGGGCGGAAGTACGACGTCTGGCTATGCACGACCAGGCCGATCACTTCACTGTTGTTCAGATCCAGCACGCCCAACTCCACCAGCGTCTGGTTGACCGCCGTATCGAAGTACTCGTTGTAGACCACGTTATTCATGTGGCCGTAGACATCGATGTCGCGCAGGCGCGTCGTCATCGCGAGCAGGCGCGGATAGTCACTACGAACGTGCGGCGCGGCGCGCTGCGGCTGAGCCATCGATGGAGCCGCGCCGCTCATGCCGCCTCCTGCGCGCGCTTGAGAATGCGGGCAACATGCGCCAGGCCCTCGGGCGGCTCGATCAGGCTGGCCAGGCTGGCGATCTCGTCGAAGTGTGCGGCGATGTTCTCTGGCGTGCGCTCGCCTTCCGGGAAATACCTGCCCGCGCTTTCCACGATGGCCAGTCGCGCATAGGTGCCGGCACCCGCCAGAAGCGCCACGCGGCTGGGCGCGCCCTCGGCCACCAGGAACAGCGCGGCGGGCGTGACGTGCGCCGGGTCCAGCGCCCGCAGTGCATCGGCATCGAACATGGCGGCCGTCATGCGCGTGGCGGCCGTGGGCACCAGCGCGTTGACGTGAATGCCATGCTTCTGGCCCTCCAGATGCAGCACGTTCATCAGGCCCACCACGCCGGCCTTCGCCGCGCCATAGTTCGACTGACCGAAGTTGCCGTACATGCCCGACGTGGACGTGGTCATCAGGATGCGGCCGTAGCGCTGCTCGCGCATGATCGGCCAGACGGCGCGCGCGCAGTTGGCCGAGCCCAGCAGGTGCACATCCACGACCGCATTGAAGTCGTCGGCGCTCATCTTGGCGAAGGTCTTGTCGCGCAGGATGCCCGCATTATTGATGAGGATGTCGACGCGTCCCCAGGCGTTCATCGCGCGCGCCGTCATGGCGTCCACCGCGGCGCTGTCGCAGACATTGCCGCCATCGGCGACGGCCTGGCCGCCCGCGGATCGGATTTCGTCGGCGACCGCCTCGGCCGCGCCCCCGAAATCATTCACCACGACCCGGCAGCCGCGCGCCGCCAGTTGCAGCGCGTGGCTGCGGCCCAGCCCCTGGCCGGCGCCGGTCACGATGGCGACGCGTTCATCGAAACGAATGCTCATGGGGGTCATCCTTGAAGAATGGTCATGGTGATCCAGTCGGCCACCAGCGCGGGGCGCGCCGCGCCCTCGATCTCGACGGTGACGGCATACCGGGTGGTGAACTCGCGCGCGTTGCGCGGCGTGAACTCGCTCAGCACGAAACGGCCGCGCACCCGCGCGCCAACGGGCACCGGCGTCAGGAAGCGGACTTTGTCGAAGCCGTAGTTGATGCCGATGGCGCCATCGAAGGCGGGCAACACCTTCTGGCTCAACGCCGTCAGCAACGACAGGGACAGGAAGCCGTGCGCGATCGGCCCGCCGAACGCGCTTTCACGCGCCGCACGCGCCGGGTCTACATGAATGAACTGGTGGTCGCCGGTGGCGTCCGCGAACCGGTCCACCTGCGCCTGCGAAATGGTCACCCATTCCGACACGCCGATTTCCTGCGACACCTGGTCGGCCAGGGCCTGGGGACTGCAAGCTGCTTGAACAAGATCTGTGGTCATGGGGCGGCGGGAAATATCCAGGGAAAAACCGCGCGATTCGGCACGGGCCCGTGCCTTGAGGCACTAAAACATACCGAGTAGTATAAACTTCGTTTTTTGAGTTTGTACAGTCGATCGCAAGTGGCCGCGAGCGCGCACCACGCCGTCCGCCAGGCAATGCACCGACTGGCAATTGGCTAAACTGGCGCTTTGCCGCAACGCATGGATGGAGTAGAAGCGCATGAATGGGGAACCTACGGTGACGGCTGCACGCGATGACGGCATGGGCAACATCGAACTGCTGACGGCCGCGGCCGAGTGCTTCATGGAGCAAGGGTTCCACGCATCCAGCATCGACGACGTCGCGCGCCGGCTGGGCGCCACCAAGGGCCGGGTCTATCACTACTACCGGTCCAAAACCGACCTGTTTTTCGACGTGCACCGCGAAGGCATGCGGCGCAATTTCGAGGCTGTGCGTCCGGCAATGAAGGAAAAAGGCACCGCCGCCCACCGCTTGGCGCTGATGCTCAAGCACCACGCGCTGTCGATGATGGAGAACCTGGCATTCGAGACGGTCGTTGTGCAGGGCGTGCACATGCACCGCCTGGGCGCCACCACGCCGGCCCAGCGCCAGACGCTGGCCGAGCTCATGACCATCCGCGACGACTTTGAAGCGCTGTTCAAGCGCGTGGCCTACGAGGGCGTGGAAGACGGCTCTCTGGCCATCGACGACGTCTCCGTCGCGGTCAAGGCGGCGCTGGGCGCCATCAACTGGCTGGCCGTCTGGTACCGGCCGCGCCTGGGGGAAACGCGCGACGACCGCGAGATTCTCGCGGGCAAGGTCGTCCACACCATCATCGCCGGACTGGGCGCGCGCCCCTGAGACAAGCGGCTTGCCCTTCCGGAGCAAGCCGCCCGCCCCTGCTTCACGCCAACCGTTCGCGGCGCAACCGGATCCCGGCAGCATCGCGGTCCCACGTGCCGTCGGCCAGCCCCTCGCTACGCAGCACATGCTTTTGCAGCTTGCCGCTAGCGGTCTTCGGCAACTCCTCGACGACGCGCACATAGCGGGGCACCATGTAGTGCGGCACCCGCTCCGCCAGCCAATTGACCAGCGCGGCGGGTTCGATATCGGCGCCGTCCACGGCCGTCACCACCGCCAGCACCTCGTCTTCCCCGTGTTCGCTGGGCACCGCCACGGCGACCGCCTCGCGCACGGCCGGATGCGCGCAGATCTCGCCCTCCAGCTCAAACGACGAAATGTTCTCGCCGCGGCGGCGGATCACGTCCTTCAACCGGTCCACGAAAAAGAATGTGCCCTCGCTGTCGCGCCGGAAGGCGTCGCCCGTGTGGAACCAGCCGTTGCGCATGGACGCGGCCGTGGCTTCCGCGTTGCGGTAGTAGCCGGAAAACAATGCCCAGGGCCGATGCGAGCGGATCAGCAGCTCGCCGACCTGGCCGTCCGGCACCGCGCGGTCCTGCGCATCGCCCACCCGCAGCTCGAACCACGGTCGCGGCTTGCCGCAGCGCCCCGCCTCCGTCAGCCCGGGGCCCGCGCTCAAGGGGCTGGCAATCTCGGTCATGTTGTAGACCGTGTATAGATCCACGCCAAAACGCGCCTGAAACGCCGGCGCGTCTTCGCCGAACGGCACGATGAACGCCTTCTTCAAGGTGTGGTCGCGGTCGCGCGGCGAGGGCGGCTGCTTGAGCAGGAAGTTGGCCATCACGCCCAGCAACAGCACCACCGTGCTTTCGGTATCGCGAATCGCGTCCCAGAACTCGGCCGTGCGGAATTCGGTCACCATGGCGATCGACCCGCCGCAGGCCAGCATCGCGTACACATACAAGGTACTGCCGCAATGGAAGATGGGGCCCGCGATCATGCAGCGATCGTCCGGCGCGATGCAGTCGAAAGCATCCGGCCCCATGGTGTAGAGCTGCACATACGAGGTGACCACGCCCTTGGACAGCCCCGTCGTGCCGGACGTGTACATGATGGACTGCGTATCCCAGGGTTCGATGGGCGTCTCGGTGACCAGCAGGTCGGCCGCCGGCTCGCCCGTCGGATCCACCAGCGCCGCGAACGACACGGCGGACGGCATGCCGGCGGGCGTCTCGCCTTCGCCGGTCAGCAACACGCGGGTCAGCGCGCCCGGCGACAGCGCCTGCAAGCGTCCGACCAACGCCCGGTGCGCCAGCATCAGAGAGGCCTGCGCGTTCTCCAGCACATGCGCAAGCGGCCGCCCGCGCAGCGCCGTATTCAACGGCACGTACACCGCGCCCAGGTAATTGATGGCGAACCAATTTGTCAGCAGCTCTGGCCCGTTGCCCATCCAGCACAGCACGCGGTCGCCCTGCCTGACCCCTTCGCGGCGCAGCGCCGCCGCCCGCCGGCGCACCTGCGCCAACGTCTGCGCATAGGTCCACGACGGACCACCATGGAAACGGACAAAGATTCTGTCCGGTATCTTTTTGGCCTGGCTTTCCAACAGATAGCGCAGCACGCACGCCTGGCGGTCGGGAATGGCCGCCCGAGCCTCATCGTTCATCAACAGTCTCCTCGCTTTGTTATTTCGCTTATTTTTCATGACTTTTCCGCAGCCATCCAGGCTTGGCGAATGCGGACTTACCCGCACACCCCCCGGCAGATGCCCCACGGCGTCTTGCGACTTTCAACATACTTGGTAGTATATCCACGAAATAAACCCGAAGGACAGCGAATGAGCATGGTTTCAATCGAGCGGGACAAAGGCGTGGCCGTGGTGCGCTATGACCGGGGCGGCAAGGCCAACGCGCTGAATCTGGCGGCCATGGACGCGCTGATCGACGCCGCGGCCGAACTTGCCAGCGATGACCAGATCCGCGCCGTCGTGCTGACCGGGGCGCCCGCCCTTTTCAGCGCGGGCATCGACCTGAAAGACCCCGCGCTCTGGAGCCATGACGACCCGCTGGCGACGCAACGCGCGCTGGCTCGCGGCGAAGTGCTGTGCCGCGCCTGGGGCGACCTGCCTCAAGTCACCGTTGCCGCCATCGAAGGCGCGGCGGTGGGCGGCGGCGCCGTGCTGGCCCTGGCTTGCGATTGGCGTGTGCTGGGCGCCGACGCGTTCCTGCGCCTGCCGGAAGTCCGCCTGGGCCTGCCGCTTGCCTGGGGCGGGCTGCCGCGCCTGGCAAGTCTAGTGGGCCCGGCGCGCGCCAAGCGGGCGCTATTCACCGACCTGCGGCTGGATGCGGCCCTTGCCGAAGCGTGGGGCCTGGCCGATCGCGTCGCCCCTGCCGGCGACGCGCTTCGCGCCGCCACCGAGCTCGCACGGGAGGCCGCCGCCTGCCCCACGCTGGCGCTGCGCCTGACCAAACGCGCCATCGATGCCCAGTTCGACGCGAACCGCCATGCGCACGCGCAGACCGATCAATTCTTGTTGTGCCACTTGCTGTCCCCCGCCGCTGCGATGTAATTCCGGCGTTCCCGTCCGCGGTTCCGTCCCGCCCGTTAGACCCGCCCAAGAGCGGGCACCCCATCCAGGAGGAAAGACATGAAACCATTGCTTAGCGCCCTGCTCGTCGCCGGCGCCTTCGCCCTGCCCGCCGCGCAGGCCCAGTCCGACAAACCCATCCGCATCGGTGTCTTGACCGACCTGTCCGGCATGAACGCCGACTTGTCGGGGCAAGGCTCGGTCGAAGCCGCCCGCATGGCAGTCGAAGACTTCGGGCCCACCGTGTTGGGCCGCAAGATCGAGGTCATTTCCGGCGACCACCAGAACAAGGCCGACATCGGCTCGGCCACCGCGCGCCGCTGGATCGACCAGGACAACGTCAAGGCCATCGTCGACGTGCCAACCTCGTCGGTCGCGCTAGCCGTGCAGGAGATCACCCGTACTTCCAACATCGCGTTCCTGGCCTCGACCGCCGGCACGTCGGACCTGACGGGCAAGGCGTGCTCGGCCTCGACGGCCCAATGGACCTACGACACCTACGCGCTGGCCAACGGCACCGGCCGCGCGCTGACGGAATCCGGCATCAAGAAGTGGTACTTCCTGACCGCCGACTACGCCTTCGGCCACGCCTTGCAGGCCGACACGGAAAACGCGGTCAAACAGGCCGGCGGCCAGACGCTGGGCGCCGTCAAGCACCCGCGTGCCTCGAATGACTTTTCGTCGTTCCTGTTGCAGGCGCAAGCGTCCAAGGCTGAAATCGTGGCGCTGGCCAATTCCTCGGGCGACACCACCATGGCGATCAAGCAGGCCAACGAATTCGGCTTGATCAAAAGCGGACAGAAGCTGGCCGGGCTGCTCATGTTCATCACGGACGTGGACGGCGTGGGCCTGGAGCAGGCGCAAGGCCTGGTGCTGACCACGGGCTTCTATTGGGACATGGACGAGCGCACCCGCGACTGGAGCAAACGCTACGCCGCACGCATGAAGGGGCGCGTGCCGACGATGGCGCAGGCCGGCGTCTACTCGTCCGTGCTGACCTTCCTGAAGGGCGTCAAGGAAAGCAACCAGCTGGAAGGCGATGCGGTCATGAAGCAGATCCGCGGCATGAAGATCGACGACATGTTCGCCCGCAACGCCTACCTGCGCGAAGACGGCCGCCTGGTGCACGACATGTACCTGGTCGAGGTGAAGAAACCCTCGGAATCCAAAGCGCGCTGGGACTACTACAAAATCCTGCGCACGATCCCGGGCGACAACGCGTTCCGTCCGTTGAAACAGGGCGGCTGCCCGCTGGTCGCGGCCAAATAGGCCAGACGGCCCCGCGCGCTGATCCCGGAAGCTTCAGCGCGCGGACCGGGAAACCTTCGGGGTGTGATCAGCGCACCGCGAACCAGTCGCCGGACAGGCTGCCATTCATACCGCAGAAGGGCGGGCCAAAGCCCTCGTCTTTCACGCCTGTCGGCGGTAATTCACGAACCTCCAGCACGGCGCCGCGTCGCGTCAGCGCAAGCACCCAGGGCGCGCCATCCTGATAGACGACTTTCAGGGTGTCGCCCGAGACCACCGCGTTGCCGCTCATATCGCACACCCAGCGGCCGTTATAAGGCTGCGACGAATTGGCCGACACAAACAACTGGCCATCGGCGGATTGCGTGATCTCGATTTCGCCCTCGACGTTTTTCCACTTGCCGCTAAAGCCGGCAGCCGGCTGCGGATTGATGGCCTTCAGGAAACGCAGGCGGTAATCCATCCTGGTACCAATCTCTTTGACCGGCGTGCTTCCCGAGAAGGGCTCGGCATAGACCTCGTCGCGCACGCCAAGGAAATAACGTTGATCGGCGGTCAGGGCTTTGGCCGCCTCGGCGTCCAGCTTGCCACGCACGGCGTTGTATTCCCGCGCGATGGCCGCGTCCTGATCCGCCAGGGCGGTGTTGGCGCAAATGGCTTTTTCGACCGGCGTGGTGGCTTTGGCGCAGTTGAACGAAGGCGCGGCCACCGCGCTGCCGGCGATGGCCAACGAGGCGGTAAAGAACAGATGACGAACCATTGTGCAAGAACGCTTTTGATGTTGCATACGGTCGACCAACCTTATCTTCCATTGCCGATCGACAGCGGCACGCCCCAGATCGGATCTTCCTTCCCCTGCTTGCCCAGCGGCGTGATCTGCATGGGTTGCAAGGTGGACAGCAACTGCCGGTGCGCATCGCTCAAGTCGCGTTGCGCGATGAGCTTCTGGGTCAACTCCATCGGCGCCGGGCGCGTATAGACGGTGAAGTCCTCAAGCGGGCACTCGATTTTCTTCGGATCGACCGCCCGGCATCCCGACTGCTTGTACTTGTAGCTGGGCGTCTTCATGTGCACGCGCTGGCTCAGCACGAACTGGCCGCCCTTGAGCGTAAAGCTGGCCAGCGCCCGCTTCGGCGGAACGCGCGACTGCACCTTGATGGCCGGAACGTCCCGCGAATCCGTTTGCTCGTAATAGCCGGCGCGGGAGCCCTGCGTAGTCTCGGTGTACTGCTCTTCGCCCCAACTGACGCACGCGCCCGTTCCGCGATGCACCGCCGTGCAGACCGTGCGCGTCTTTATCTGGCTACCCGTGGTGCCTTCGTGCCAATTGGTCTCTTTGTAGTATTCGCGATAGAGCTCCGGCGACAGAAAGGCCGCACCGTTGGCCCCACTGCCCGACCCCTCCGGACCGCTGCGCGCACCCACCTGGTCCAGCAAGGCGTTCAGCTTGTAATCGTCGCCCCCCGTCAGCAAGTATTTGCCCGGCGGCAAGATATGCACTTCGTACGCCTTGAACAAATAGGTGGCGTCCTTGTCGCGTTGCAGCGCATTGTTCTGGAACTTGCGGCCAAACGTGATATCCGGGCGCTGTTCGTGCGTGAAGATCACATTGCCGGTCCATTTCGTCATGGATTCCGCGTCGTTCAGCGAAGCGTGCGGCATCAGGTCAGCGACCAGCACCACCGCCATGTCCGCCTTCAATGCCTTGTCGATCAAGTCGAGCAACTGCGCATAGCGCGGGTCGTCCATGGTGCCCTTGCCATAGGAATCTTGTTGGGTCGCGCATCCCGACACGGCCACGGCAAGCGTCATTGCAGAGAGGGCAACTCGCAGTCGGGGCAGCGTCATGGGATCGGTCCTTGAAGGGGGCTGAGTCGGATGCGTGACCGCGCATCCTACTGACTTGGGTAAGCGCCGCAACCACCGGATCGCGGACTGAAACATGGCGCGGTCCGAGGTCACGCGGCGCCCTGGCGGGCGGCTTGCCACCAGGATCAAGCCGTGGCGCGGGTTGCGAGCCCGCCGGGGTCACGGGCACCGCATCGAAGCGCAGGGATAGGCACCGCAAGGCCCGTAATTTATTGTTGCGAGTGTTTCCGGTGCCCGCCGATCACACAACCGGGTGCAGCCCGAAACGCCGTTCCAGCTCGTCAGCCACGCTTGCGTCATCCAGCGTGGTCTCGACAACGTCGTTATTGCGCACCACCTTCAGGGCGTTGCCCACCAGCATGCTGCGGCCCGTCTCGTTGTGCAGCACCACCACGCGCTTCTGCACGAAGATTGCGTCCGGATGGGTCGAGTTCAGATAGTTCGCCGGCACAAAATCCACCCATTCCTGGGGCGACAGATCAAACGCGTACTGATTCAACCATTGCCCACCGGCGCGTGCCTTCAGGACGAATGCGTCGCCGTCCAGCCGGCTCAGCATGAAGGCGTCCATCTCCTGAGGCACCTCCGCGTCCAGCTCCGCCAGATTCATCGGCGCCCGTATTCCATAGCTGCCAAAGCCCAGGTCGCACAGCCAGTCGGCGCCACTTGCGTGAACCACCAACGCCATGTGCGTCTTGGGACGCTTGACGGGATAGAACATCGGGCGCGCCGCGACAAAGCGGTAAGACACGCCCAGCGCTTCAAGCGCCATGGCAAACAGGCCGTTTACCTCGTAGCAATAGCCGCCACGACGGCGCTCAAGGATTTTCTCCACGATGTCTTCGGGCACCAGCGACACGACGCGACCTGCCTGCACGTCCAGGTTCTCAAAGGGCACGGTAAACAACTGGCGGCGCATCAGCGCCGCCACCGTCGTGATATCGGCGCGGGTATCGCCGTCATGCCCGATGCGTTCAAGGTAGCGGGCCAGGGTGAAATTATCTGCATGCATGGGTTGCGCCTTCCGGTTTCGAACTGATGGGAGAAAGGCTAGATAGTGCCCGCGACGGTGCGCCGCGACGGCAACAGGCGGACCCTGGGTTAAGCTGCACAGATCGTACTTTTTCCTGTCTGTTATGCAGCACAGTTATGCGCTTGTCGCTTCGCGGCTGAAAGTCGCCATCCGCGCCTCGGAATACGCCGTGGGCGAGCGCCTGCCCTCCGTCCGCGAACTGGCGGCCACGCATGGCGTCAGTGTGTCCACCGTCACTCGCTGCTACCGGGAACTGGAGCGCGAGGGCTATGCGGAAGCACGCTACAAATCCGGCATGTACGTGGCGGACTGGAAGGCCTTGCACCAAGCCCGCCGCGGTGCGCCCGCAGCGGTTGCCGCCCCCGTGCCCATGGAATATGACCAGCTGGCGTCCCTGCAGCACCGGATGACGCAGTTGTACGCGCTGACGGCGCAACCGTTGCCGCTGGCGCTGCACCTGGCTAGCGCCGCGCCGGAATGGTATCCCGGCGATGCCCTGGCGCGAATCGCGCAGCGCCACTTGCGGCGCGATCCGCTGGCCCTGGGCGCCTACCCGTCCGGCACCGGGCTACCGGCGTTCAAAGCCGAGCTGATCGCCCATCTGGCGACCTGCGGCATCGACGCCGCGCCCGAAGACGTATTGATCACGAATGGCGCCACCGAAGCCATGCAGATCGCGCTGCGGTCCGTGGCCAAGCCCGGCGACACCATTGTCGTGGAGTCCCCGGTGTACTTCGGGCTGCTGCAAACTATCGAAAACCTGGGTTTGCGCGCGTTGGAAGTGCCCTGCGTACCCGGCCAGGGCCTGAGCCTGGAGGCGCTGGAATACGCCCTGGAACATCATGGCGGTGTGCGGGCGGTGGTGGCCATGCCGTCATTCCAGAACCCGCTGGGTGATTGCATGCCAGAGGCCGCCAAACAGCGCCTGCTGAAGATCGTGCGGCGCCACGACCTGACGCTGATCGAAGACGATGTCTTCGGCGACCTGGGGCACAAGACCAACCGGCCGCCCGCCGTGAAAGCCTGGGACCGCGATGGCCGGGTGATCTACTGCGGCTCGTGCAGCAAGAGCATGGCGCCGGCGTTCCGCGTGGGTTGGGTGCTGGGCGGCCGGCGTCATCGCCAACTGGAATCGCAGAAGATCAGCAGCTCGCTCGCCGCGCCGTTGCTGGAACAGCAAGTGCTTGCCGACTACATGAAATCCGGCAAGCTGCCCGCGCATCTGCGCAAACTGCGTGCGCGATTGGCGTCCGTCGTGCCGCTGGCCCAGGATTGCGTCCGCCAACACTTCCCGGCGGGCACGCGCGTGCGCGGCCCCGACGGCGGCTGGTGGCTATGGCTGGAACTGCCCGACCAAACGGATACGCTGGCTCTGTTGCGCACGGCAGTGCAGCACGGCATCGCCTACACCCCCGGCACGCTCTTCTCCGCGTCGGGAAAATACGGCCACTGCTTGCGGCTGAACATCGCCCGGCCCTGGAGCCCCGCAATGGCCGCCGGCTTGCGGGCCCTGGGCGAAGCGGCCCGGCGATCAGGCACGCGAGAGCCTACGATGCAATGATCGCGGCCCATGCCCGGTCTCAAGGCTTTGTCCTGGTGACAAACAACACCCGCGAGTTCGCCCGAGTTCCCGGCCTTCGTCTGGGAAGGATTGGACAGTCTGATTCACCGGAAAACTTGCGACGCGATCGGCACCGCCTCGTTCTGCTGCCTTCCTGCTATCTTCCAATCCAAACCCCAACCCCAAACGCAAAAAAGCCGGCCCGCTTGCGCGATACCGGCTTTCAGCTAAAAGTGTCGGGAAACACTTTCAAAATTTCGACCACATCAAGTGGTCGAGGCGAGAGAATTCGAACCTCCGACTCCTGCGTCCCGAACGCAGTGGTCTTCGAGGCCCGAGCAAAATCGCCGAGCTTTTGAATCGATACGTCTTTGGTTCCGCCCTGGCCCGATTCCAGGACGAAATCCCGCAAGCACTCTGAGCGCTTACGGGCAAAGGATGTCGCGGTTATGCGAAAATATCTATTCATGTCAATATGTTATCATCATTTGCCAGATATTTGCGAATGTCGGTCGTTCGTGACCTCCTCCCCGAGCGCTTTCCGCGCGTAACGGCCGGCCACTGACATGGACCATACTCTCGCATCAGCCCACCACGTTCCCGGCCAACTGGCCCCAGCGCGTCCGCCGATCGATGGCGTGAAGGACCCAGCGCAGAACATCCACGACGAAGGCGTGGTCGACGAGAATCCGACCTACGATGCTGTGATGCAGGTGTACCAGGCGTCCGGCAAAGATACGGAGCGATTTCGGTACAGCCAATTGCAGCTCGACCGCTTCTTCAAGGGGCGTACGGTACCTATCGACTTCTCCGCGCGCATTTCGTCGTACGTCCGCAACGGCCAATTGAAGCTCGCCGTCGAGGCGTAAATATCGCTTTCTCAACCCTTCCGGGACACCATCCCGGCCGGGCTTGGTGTCTCTCTTTTTTGGAGCACCACAATGAATGCAACCTTCCATGAAGAAGCCGCCGCCTTGAACGAGGCTGAACCAGATCAAACTCGTCGGATTCCGCTATCGGACTTTATTAGCAAGTTCGGATCTGGCCTGCTGCAAGCTGTACGCAACCAAAATCCTCCCATCTTTGATGACCTTGAGCGTGCCGACTGGGATGTCATCATCGACTCCTTGTTGAGGACACCTTTTCCTGCACAGCGTCGTGTCGTTCACGCGATCACCACCTTGTTGACCCAGCATTCGCCTGCTGGGATTATCAATGCGGAGATGGGGACGGGAAAGACCCTTATGGGCATTCTCGTAGCCACACTTCTCCATCACGCAGGTCTCCCTAGAACGCTCGTGCTCGCACCGCCTCATTTGGTTTACAAATGGCGACGGGAAATCCGGGCAACTGTGCCCGGTGCGCAAGTTTGGATCCTCAACGGTCCGGACACCCTTCGGAAGCTCCTTCAATTGCGGACAATGCGCGACCGGCCGACTTCGCCTCAGTTCTTCATCTTGGGGCGTGTCCGGATGCGCATGGGGTTCGATTGGCGTCCTGCGTTTGCAACACGGCCGGTACTGTTCGATTCCGAATTGGGACGGGTTTGCAGAAGCGCCGCTTGCTGCCCGCGCTGCGGTCAGTTTGTGTGCAATGAAGATGGCGTGCCGCTTACCCCTGCGCTCGCGACTTCGGCCTTAAACGAACGTCGTGGAGCGTGCAATTGTGGCGAGCGGCTTTGGACCTTGATCCCAAAGCGCGCAACCCCGACGACCTATCGCGATATGGTCAAGAAGGCGCTCGTCCAAATGCCAACGGTGGGTCCCCGCACTGCGGACAATCTCCTGACTCGCTTTGGCGAGGACATGCTTGGTGACATGCTGCAGGACAACGTCTACGAGTTCATCAATCTGATGGATGAAGAAGGTGACTTGGTGTTCTCGGACCGCCAGGCTAAACGCATGGAACGGGCACTTGCCTATACGGAGGTACACGGCGTTCTTGAAACTGTCGCAACTGGGGCAAGATGTCCTTCCACCTTATCGCGAGAGCATGGTGGAGGTCGCTATGTCACCGGACATGGAGTCCGCCTATCAGTACCTTGAGCGTACTTTGGTTGAGGAACTTCGTCGCGCGCTTCGCGCCGGCGATAAGTCTCTCATGGGGGTTGTTCTAAACGCCCTTCTCGCATGGCCGGAATGTTGTTTTCGGCCGGAGACTGTGCGGCACCCGCATACCAAGTCGGTGCTGGTGAGCTTGCCGGCTCTATACGGAAACCAGGAGATGACGCCCAAAGAAGGCGCGCTACTGGAACGTGTAAGGCGGGAGGCCGCGCATGGTCGTCGCACGCTGGTCTACACCACGTATACCGGCACGCGCGACACTTCGGCCAGGCTAAAGGCTTTGCTTGACCAGGCTGGCTTGCGCAGTGCAGTGCTTCGTTCCAGCGTGTCCGCCGAAAAGCGGGAGGACTGGGTGATGGAGCAGGTAGATCGCGGCATCGATGCGCTTGTTTGCAATCCCGAGCTGGTGAAGACTGGTCTGGATATGCTGGAGTTTCCGACCATCTTGTTTATGCAGACCGGCTACAACGTCTACACGTTGCAGCAAGCTGCAAGGCGTAGTTGGCGGATCGGACAAACGCGCGAAGTTGATGTCGATTTTCTTGGCTATCAGGGAACGGCCCAGATGCGCTGCCTTCAGCTCATGGCACAGAAGATCGCCGTCTCGCAATCTACGTCTGGCGACACGCCCGATTCCGGTCTCGACATTCTCAATCAAGGAGGTGACAGCATTGAGGTAGCCCTTGCGAAGCAGTTGGTAAGCTGATTTCGATCAGTCGATTAGGACAGGCCACCCACGCGGGTGGCCTCTTTTTGGTTCATGAAGCCTTACCGAGAAAGGTGCGCGGATTTAGAAGAGGGAGTACTCCTGATCGCGGTAGCGGTAAGTTCGTCGCACAGGCCCAAGGAGTCGCCTCCGACCGCGCGGGCGAGTGAACCCGAGTGCTAGCCCCGGCCTCCGCAGCCAACTCCTTGCCTTGTCCACGGCTAGCCAGGCGTTGCAAATACACCTGTAAAAACTATCTGTAAATAGGACATATCTGATATTTGGTGAAAGTTTTTAAAACTTACCGCATTAAGGATAATGTCAGAAAACCGAACTAGACTCGTCACAAACGAAGAAGATTACTTGTCATAGAAGCAGGTTCCGGAGTGAGACATGCCGCTGGAAATACTTCAGAAGGGGTCACCGCACGGTGCGGTTTACGTATTCTTCCATGCGATAAGCGGGGGTGTCAGTTGCTACCAAGCGCTGATCGGGTCCTTGGGGCCAAAAATAAACGCATTCGGGTTAACTGCTACGGGCAGAAATAGCGACGATATTCCCGTTGATTCAATCGTCGAACAGGTGGACCAACATATGGCCCATCTTTCAACGTTGGAGTTAGCCTCGTCCGGCATATGTCTCGTCGGTTGGTGTATGGGCGGCCTATTGGCGCAACATATTGCGGCCAGGCTCGAGCGGAAGGGGGTAACTTGCCGTCTAGTCCTTATCGATACAAATCTAGTACTCGAAACATGTCCAAGTCGAGCGCCCGAACTTGAGCGGCTCTACTGGCATTCCTTGTCTGAGATAGTCACGGGGAGTACGGCGACCGCTCAGCGCGAGAATTTCTGGACATTGTCAGATTCCGAGAAGCGCAACGAGATCAGCGCAGCGGCGCTGTCGTTTCGTAAGCCCACATTGTCGAATCTCTTGAGAGTATTTGACGCCAATTGGCGCGCCACGCAGACATTTTCCCCCCTCCATTTTCATGGCCCGTCGCTGTTTTTCGAGGCCGAAGACACTCCGTATGCTGAAGCAGCGGCAAGATGGAGCGGTTATTGCCACTCGCTACAGATTGCCCGAGTTACAGGCGCTACGCACCGCTCGGTCATTGAAGACCCATTCGTTCGTCAGATTACAGATTCGCTAACGCATTAATGGCCCTGGCCACAGTTGAAGTGGAGCATTCGCCTTGCAGAATTTTGAAGAACATTCGACTCCAGCTTCGCGACTAACGTTGTCCGATTTTTTGAGCACCGCTAGCGCCAAGTACGGCGATCGGCCTTTTATCACTTTCGAGAAGAGCCAGCACGAGCCGGTGACTATCACTTTTGACCGATTCGTTATGCAAGCGCGCAACATGGCTCTGTGGCTTCGAGCCGAAGGGGTCGAAATTGGCACTCCGATTCTGCTCCATGTAGACAACTCTATCGAGGCATTCATCGCTTGGTTCGCCATTGTGCTGTCAGGAGCCATTTGTGTGTCGACCAACACGAAACTCACGCTTAGCGAACTGACCGAGCATTTTGACGTTATCGAGCCGAAATTCGCAATCACGCAGCCGCAGTATCTTTCGGTGGTGCAGGACTCGTTGAAACCGTCGCGCCCGATCTACCTGGTCGACAACGAAACGGGCGAGCTCCATCCGAAGCTCAATTCGGCAATGCACGTAGATGAACTTGGCAGTGAAATGCCAGAGGCCATTGCGGCATGTCTCTTTACTTCCGGGACTACGAGCAGGCCAAAGGCTGTGGGTTTGACCCAGGCCAACTTGTGCATCGGAGCGTATAGCGCTGCTGAGAATATAGGCTTGGTCGAAACCGACACAAATCTCGTCCACCTACCCTTTTTTCACATAAATGCGCTGGTATATAGCATGCTTGCTTCTATGGCGGCAGGGTGCAAAATTGTCCTCACTCCGAAGTTCAGCGCTTCGACCTTCTGGGAGCTTTCAAAAAAGCACCGGTGCACATGGGCAGCAATGATTGCCTTCACAATTAAGGCGCTCAAAGCAAGGCCCATTCCCTCAGAGCATCATTATCGTTGCTGGGGATGGGGATTGACTGACCCGCAGGTGGATACCCATTTCGGTATTCGCACGATCTCGTGGTATGGAATGACGGAGACTATTTCGCATCCGATCATTGGTTCGCTGGATAGTTTGAAAAATATAGCTGGCGCTATGGGGTTTGAAGCCCCTGGGTATCGAATTGATCTCGTCGGTGCCGACGGCCTTAACGTTGGCGACAACATGGTCGGCGAAATACGTATTCGCGGTACCCGAGGGCTCAACCTCTTCCATTCTTACTTAAATGACGATAGCGCGACCGCTGCGGTGTTCGATGACCAAGGCCGTTTCAAGACCGGCGACTTGGCTTTGCGAACTGCCACTGGCGCCTTCGTTTACCACGGACGGATTAAAGATGTAATCAGGGTAGGCGCCGAAAGTGTCGTGCCACTCGAGGTTGAGAGCAGCTTAAGAAAAATTGCTTGGATTGATGACGTTGCAGTGGTTGGCCTTCCAGATGACCTCTACGGAGAAGTTCCGGTCGCCTTCATTATGACAAGCGGGGAGCGCAATGATACCCAGTCTGATATCCGTGACATCGGCATAATCTTGGCAAAATCGCTCGCGCCGCACAAACATCCCCGCCATTTCTACTTTGTCCGATCCTTGCCGAGGTCAATGCTCGAGAAAGTTAACAAGGCGGCTCTGCGCGCCGAAGCTTCGAGACTGCACAGTACTGCGACTACGGAAGTCCTCTAATGATGAAAAATATCGGCTTCATCTTTGCTGGCTCCGGATGTCAATACCCAGGCATGGGGCGTGATCTTGCCCAAACGAGCGCGCCCTTTTCTCGTGCGCTGCACGAGTGCGCTGAAATTCTGGATCCGTGGTTGCCTCGGCCTCTACTAGAGACGGTTTTGCATAAAGGCGACGAGACTGTGCTGCGAACAATTGAGTTCATGACGGCAGGAATTTTTTCTCTTCAGTTCGCGCTGACGCAGCACTGGATGGACTTAGGGGTTCGACCTATGGCGGTGCTCACACACAGTATGGGCTCGTATGCCGCTGCGTGTGCCTCGGGCGCAATCAACTTAGAGGAAGCCTGCGCCTTAATCAAGGCGCGTTGCTCGATCGTTCCACTTCGAGAAAAGCCCGGAGGTATGGCGCTAATCGAGACCGAGGCAAACGTCGTCGCCACGATGATCGAGAAACTTGCGTTGCAAGTAGAGATTGCTGCGGTCAATACGGACAATTGGACGACGTGTGCCGGTGAAAAATCTCATCTGAGCGCACTCGTCAGTCGTGCTGCCGCCTCGGGAATTCGAGCGAAAGTGCACCCGATTTCTCACGCATTCCACTCAAGCTTCATGGATGCCGTCCTGCCTCCATACGCTGCAGCCTCGCAGAAAATTGGGGACCGGACTCCTCACATCGCGTTTTACACGACAACGCGCAGTAATAGAGTAGAACTGCTCGATTCAGATTTTTGGTGTGAGCAAATTCGCGGAGCCATGAATTTCGAAACGGCCTATATTCCGTTTTCGAGCTGTGGACAGCAGATAAATTTAGAAATTGGCCCCTCCGATCCGTTCTGTCGCTTTGCGAAATGCGCCTCGGAGAAACACCGGCTCGGGGACCAAAACCTGGCGAGCTTGTCTGAACATGATCCTATGGTCACCAGACAAGCCGAATGTCTAATTCTGAAGAGGAATAATGACGATGCTTAACGCCGTGGCTTATCGAATCCCAGAGGGTTCGCGCGAACAGCTGACCCGAGACACATTGAAGGAGCTGCTCTCTATTTTAATGGAATCGATTTCCTTCCGTCGTAGTGTGGCAGACATTATCGGTTCGGATGATATTGAGCCTTTTTGGCCCGAGATAACTGCCATCATCAGGGAGCATTGGCAGAACGGCGTGCAACTTTCAGATCCAGACTTGAGAGCTTCTAATTGGACTTGCGGACCAGAAAATTCCAGCAACGGCGGCATTCTAACGACCTCTAATAAGGCAAGAGTCGTCGCGGCGGCATCGAGCGAACTGTGTCGATATGACCTATACGTGAATGGCGGCGCCATCTTTCACAGACGAGTGGTATGAAGGGCCTGCAAACATGAACTACGTATCCGCTCAGTGTGCACGGCTGAACGTTGTTGCGATAGAGGTCGCGGCCACGTTGGACCTTTGCGCGTCGATTGTCATCGAAATGCCCGTGATTGAGGGGAAAGCACTGCTGGGGCGCCATGTGTACATGTTGGCAAACCTTTTAGACCTGACGATACGTCGTACGGCAGAACTTGGCGCCCCGGCCGAGTACCGTACTGTCCGGAATGCTGGAAGGCTGAAGGCGGATCAGTTGGTTGAAGCATCAGAGTTGTCGACTCCGGAAGTGCTGCGAAAGTATCTTCTTGCCTGTTATCTGGACGTGCAGGGCGCACTAGCGCCGCTGATTTCTGGCTCCGACGTTCTCATCGCCGGCCTCGACGAGCCGACCTGCCAATTTGCAAGAGAAGCCATATATAGACTTCAACAAGCGACGGGGCAACTTCAGCAATGTATTGCCTCGGAGGCCGTCCTAGCTTTCGGATGGAAGCCCACTCTCTGGCAGTGGGTATGGCGGGATATTCCAAAACGCCCTGGCCGAGACGAGCGCTTCGCGCTAACACGTGTGGTAGATCCGCGGGCCACCGGGGACTCAACGGAAGCGGTACGGTTTCACAGAACGTTAATGAGCCTCGAAATTCCAACTATTGAAGCATGCGCCCAGAATATCCTTGAAGATGGTGGGCTTCCCATCGAATTCTTGGTCGACATGTGCCGTCAATCTTACGATGAGGCACGTCATGCCGACGCCTTCATACTAGGACTACGGGAGCTACGATGTGCACTCGGAGCTTATCCAATATCGTTAGACCTATGGGAATTGACTCATCAACACGAAGTCGCCATGCGCCTCGCGATACATCAGCGAGCGGGGGAGACTATTGGGGTTAATTCGGCACAGTGGTGGAGCAGAAAATTTGAAGATGATCAGGCAGAACGATTTGCAACCTTATACGCCATCATCATGCACGATGAAGTGGCCCATGTCCGCCAAGGGAATTATTGGATTTGGCATATTTGTGGCAACAGCCAAGAGGCGGTAAGCAGGTTATCGGATCAAGCCTATGAAATCCGTGCGGCGCAAACGACTGGAGTGATTGACGGGCAAAAAAAATACCCCATCGACCGTGCTTTGATGCTGTCCGCCGGCTATACGCCGGTAGAAATCGCTCGTATGGAGTGAGCCGATATGACTGCTATTGAGGCGGAATTCCTGGGGAGAGACTTCCGTAGAACTCGTCGATCGTCGTCCTTCGTCGCCAGTATTGCGGCGAAGCTAGTGCGCGGCGAGCAGGTCCACGCGCTGCGTGATATTTCATTCTCCGTTAATCGCGGTGAAATTGTAGCGCTGCTCGGGCCAAATGGAGCCGGAAAGTCTACGTTGATAAAGCTGGCAACAGGGCTCCTTCGTCCTAGCTCGGGCAGGATACGGGTTCTTGAGATGAATCCTGCATTGCGCCGCAAGTGGTTTCTAAAATCCATTGCCCTAGTGAGTGGTCAACGCCGGACATTAACATGGGACTTACCTGCGACGTCGTCATTCGAGTTGCTCCGCGTAATCTACGGGATTGCGCGAACAGACTTTCAGCATTCGCTAGAAGAGGCTATACAGCTATTCGATCTCGCCACCATCATGCACGTGCCCACCAAGGCATTATCTTTGGGGCAACGCATGCGTTTGGAACTAGCGGCAGCGGCTCTACATAGGCCGAAGATACTATTTCTCGACGAGCCCACTTTGGGCTTGGACGCGGCAAATCGCAGTGCCGTATGGGAGATGGTTCGAAGTTTACGGAAATCGCGACAAACCACGGTCCTGTTGACCTCTCATTATATCGAAGATACTGAGGCCATTGCGGAACGAACGCTGGTTCTCCGAGACGGCGGCCTGCTGTTTGACGGCAGTTTTCAAGAATTAAAGGCAAAAACAAAAGTTAAAAAAATTCTTGACCTCGTCTTTTCTCAGGCAGTCAAGCCGATAGAGAGTTTTCCGGAGTTGGTATGGGTTCAAAATGGCCCCTATGCCGCGCGTGTCGAGCTTGCAACTATTCAGCTTGCACATTATTTTTCAAAATTTCATGAACTGCTTCCCATCGTCGACCTGACCATAAGGGACGAGGACGTGCAATCGGCGATCGCACGGCTATGAGCTTCGCTCCTTGGTCATCTGGGCGATGGTACGTTGGCGCACTAATAGCGTATGCAATGCTTCGCCATAAGCTCCGCATATACATGCAATACCGAGGATACATTGCAATCTGGATGATTAGCGGTGCATCGTCGTTGGTGCTCTTGATGCTCTGGCACCAAGTCTCCGTATCTTTTCCCATTTCGCCGAACGCTGTGGCAGCATACTTTGCTGTCGCGTTCTTCTCGAAGCAAATCACGACGATGTGGGTAAGCGATGATCTCGCATCCCAAATATCTGAAGGCGAGTTGGATTACCGATTGTGCCGTCCAGTTCCGGTTTTTTTTGAACTCGCCGCGGCCATAGGTGCCGGTGGAATAATGCGTGCGCTGCCTGCGCTAGCAATATCGCTGATTGTCGTCACCGCCTACGGCGCACTATCGTCCTTCGAGCCGCAGCGGCTTCCACTGTACCTGGTATCGATGGCTATCAGTTGGGGCATACAGTTCGCTCTCTCTTGGACTGTTGGGACTTTAGCTTTTGTGCTCAATGAGGTTCGCCCCATAATTTTGCTTCATTCGGCTGCAACGGCGGTCTTCGGTGGAATGCTTGCGCCTATCCAACTGCTACCTAAGTCATTCGCCGATATATGCATGTGGCTTCCTTTCTATTGGACGTTCGGATTTCCGATCGGGATACTGGTTCCCGCTTTCAAAGTTGTTCCCGACGGATATGGCCTCATTCTAGCGGCTTCATGGCTGGGCATCTGCAGCATATTTGCATGGTGGCTGTGGAATAGCTTGGTAGTACGGACATCGAGACTGTAATGCGAACAGCGATATCCATTTTTCCCGTTCTGATGCGCAGGTTCGTAGAATTGGCTCTGGCCACGCGAGCGCAGGCTTTAGTCAGTATTTTCACTACAGTCGCCGCAGCCGGCACCGGACTCGCAACCTTCTATTTTTTTTATGAGAGAGTGGGGACCCTGGGGGGCTTAGATGCTCGTCAAGGCTATCTTCTATACGGGACGTATCTACTTATCGATGGCATCACTGCTGCGATATTAACTCCTGTGTTGGCCAAACTACCCTCATATGTAAAAAGCGGTCACTTAGATAGCTTCTTGCTTAACCCTGTCGGCCTGCGGGGAGCGCTCATACTGGCTTCGCCCAATCCGTGGCGGCTTACCGACGTCGCAGCTGGCGTATCAATAATCGGCTTGGCCTTGCCTGCTGACGTTACAACGCACGGTGTAGTTTTAGCCTCAATAGCCCTGTTATGTGGCTTCGCTCTAATTTTCTCTATCTGGACGCTCGTGGTCGCTTTGATTATGAGCTATTTGCGTGTGGACAACGTTGGGCAATTGTTCACCTTTGGGATTTCTTTAGTGAAATTTCCAATTGGAAGTTATCCCGCCTGGTTAAAAGTATTTTTGAGCTTTGTCGTGCCGCTGGGATTAGCGGCGGGTGTACCGGTGTCAGCGCTGAATGAAAGTGGCACGCTTAATGGTATCGCATACCTGGCTTGCTATTCGTTATGTAGTTTTTTCGTTTCTACAATTGTGTTGAGGATGGTGGCGAATTTTTATCAAGAAACCTGAGCCACGAGGACAGTCAAGTGTTGCGTCGGGGCTGAGTACCAAAGGATACAGAAATGACGTCTGTCGTACAGCAATCTCGCATATCAATAATTAGAAAGGTAACGAGGCAGTACGAGTTGCCGGATCGAAGCCAGCAACTTGCCCGTTTAGCGGAGTTTCTTGGATTTTATTTCGACACTGAAACGTCCTACTCGCTTGCCGAAGAGCTCATGCTTTCAAGCCGTGCGCCAAATGAGATGGCAAAAAAGTTGGAGCGCGCGTTCGGTGGGCAGGTGTGGATATACGTCGGCGGAGCCATAGACGGTCGTGTCATCCTCGTCGGAGAGGAAAGGCTGCGCGGGCGTGTGGTTTCGCTAGGCGCACCTCTCGACTCGCATACTAAGCTGCAAGAACGGTTGAACGCATCCGCAGAAAGACGAGCCTACTTAGGGGAGTTCGTCTTAACGGAGGCGCAACGGATCGCGCTGCTAAAGCCTACGTTGGCGTTAATCGCGCTGTACCATCCGGAAGTTTTCCCCCTTCCAAGGTTCCCTCTTGGCATCTCCGATTTAGCGCGAGCACTTAGGAAGGAAATTCGGGGGACGGTACATCTGATGGATATGCAGTTGGGTATGTCTATCGAAGATATCTTGCATGCTATCGATCTCCTTGAGCCAGATATTGTCGGTTACTCCGCCACTTTTGGGCAACACGATATTCTTGTGGCGCTACATGAGCAGATCATAACGAAGCTCAACCGAAAGCCAATGACGATCGCGGGAGGAAGTCTTGGTGTGCTAAACCGGGATGTGATTCTCCACGATCTTGGAATAGATTTTGTCGCCACCGGCGCGGGAGAGCAAACAATTACAAAGTTAGCGACGCTGTGGAGTGGTTCTTGCGATACCCACGATATACCCGACATTGCCTTTCTCGGGACTCACGGCGAAGTTATAACTACGAGCAAGACCAGCAATCGCACGCACGACGACATCATGCCAGAGCTCGATCTTCTCGACGCCACGTTGTCGCGAGCGGGAGTGATGCAACTTGAGTCCAGCCGGGGATGCAGCTACGCGTGCTCGTTCTGTCCGCGAAGTCACAAGGGCATTTGGGCAGGCGAGGATCCGATTGCGTTGGAGCCCTTGTTAGAGGAGATCGAAGCTGCCTTTTCCAGTTTTCCACAACTTGATCGAAGGATCTTCTTAGTGGATGAGGAGTTCGTCGGTTATCAGCCAGACGAGTTCGCTCTCCCTCGAGGACTAGGCTTCGCCCAAAGGTTGAAACGGTTTGGATTCGACTTTGAGACAAGCTCGCGGATAGATCAGGTTGCGCGGCGGAATAGGCCGCGCGAGTGGCACATTAAAAGAATGGGATTTTGGCGGCAACTCCGTGAAGACGGATTGTCGCGCTGTCTATTTGGTATTGAGTCGGGAGTTAATTCGGTCCTGGAGCGTTTCAATAAGAAGACCACTTCCGATCAAAACGCCCTCGGCATCCGAATTTTGACCGCGCTTGATATTCCTATTCGCTGTACGTACATCACGTTTGATCCTCTAATGTCATTCGAGGAACTAGAGGAAACCTATCGTTTTCTCGGGAGAACGGATGTCATCATGAAGCCATGTACAAACCTTTCCGAAGATGAGATTTTTGACCTGTTAGAAGACGACCAGGGATTGATCCAACTGAGCGCCAATATTCCATTCTACTCAGTCGTTTCCTACATGCTTGTTTCGATGGAAGCTCTAGTGGGGTCGGAGTATTTAAAAATGGTCGAAGCGGCCGGTTTGGCCGGCGAATTTAATCCTTTAATGGGACGCCGTGAGGTGACTTATAAGGATCCTCGCATTGGGCGCCTTTCCGCGCTGTGCCAACGCTGGGTCGACCGGAACTTCAGTTTCGACTATGTGCTGAAGAGCTTGGAAAAGATCTTGCCGAAGGAGTCGCGGCAGTTCGTCCGCCGCATTCGCTACGAATTAAAGGACTCTGCGTATCACCTTTTGGGTGCAGGAATCGAGCTGCTGCGCGGTCAAGAGCGACACAGCAGATTTGTAGCCGTTAATGATAGCGATCCTGCGGAAATGACCGAGGAAATTTTGGAGGTCCGTTTTGCGCGACTGCAGGAAGCGGTTAGGCCGCTAATCGAATGTGCGGTTTCCCAATTGCCATCCCATGCTACCGACATGCTCTCAAACGAGTGGAGATCGTGGGCTGAGCGAAAAGAGTGGCAACTTATCAATGGAGTATGCGAATGATCGAACGTGCAACAATGATCCACTCAGTCAACGCGAAAGCGGAAATTCTCGCATCCGGCCTGGAGATCACTGGATCGGCCTTGAAGGCCTACGGGAAGCCTAACCTCTGCAAGCGGCGAGCGTACGGAAATGCCGATTCGCTGAGTATCGCCGCCTCCGATATTCCTCAAGAGATGTACATAGGTGATCAGAGAATTATCTGTGCAGCAAATTTTCGGCCCCATTCCCCATGGGTTTTGGACTTCGACGATAGCGCTGCGTTTTACGTGACGAATAGAATTACAGAGCAGTCTCTTCCGGTATCGTTTCCCCAGCATCCGGCCTATTACGACGATGTTACCGAAGACGGTTTTAGGACCGCGAGTGTCGTGACCCTTTACGGTGGCGGAGCGCTGGGCATCTTTGTGTATGGCGACTGTAGTCTTGTGCAGATGAAGAAGGCTTGCCAATACTGTTCTATAGAGCCAAACCGAAAAGGTTCCACTGAGTTTCTAGCCATGACGTCACCGTCTGATGTCGAAAGGGCTGTCGAACGGGCTTTAGCTTTAGATAACGGTACAATTTCACAAATCATGCTTAACGGGGGAAATCTGCCTGACTTGGATAAGAGTTTCGGCTATTACTTAAAGATTGCTGAGGCAGCGCGCAGGGCTGTCGATCGCTCAGGCAAGGAATTGCCAATTCACTTGATCGCCTTTCCGCCCAGTGATTTGTCTCTAGTCAAGCAGCTTGCAGGACTGAATGTGGACATTGCCTTCAACAGCGAAGTCCACGATGACCGACTATTTGAACAATACTGCCCGGGAAAGGCGGTTACCGGTGGCAAGAGATTGTTGAATCAAGCGCTGGATGTTGCTGTCGCGTCTCTAGGCCGGGGACACGTCTTCTCAATATTTGTGGGCGGGTTGGAGCCGATATCCAGTCTTTGTGACGGCCTCGAAGAGACTGCTGGTAGGGGTGTCACACCGGTCATTAATGTGTTTCATCCTGACCCGGGGACGCCATTGTCTGCCCATCCATGCCCTGACAGCAAGAGTATTATCGCTATGGGGCTTGCATTGCAAGATATCTATCAAAAGCACTCAGTCCTAGAACCGTTCTACACCGGCTGCGGTCGAAATTCAATCGACTCCGAAGCTCATCAACAGCTGTTCCGATAGCCAAAATGGTGGAAACGGTGTTAATGCCATTTCCACCAATACTATTAGACGGTGATGGGCGTAAAGTCGCCCACGAGTTCGCGACGGTTTACGGCGGCTAAGGCCTGCGCCACATAGTCCACGATAGGCTCGGGCAGTTTTGAAGGCGCGTGCCAAGACAGGCCGCCGCACTTATTTGGCTCCATATTTTCGATTTTCCCCGACCATTCCTTGCAAAGGAAGAAAAAGCTAATCCGGCATTGATCTGCGTCGCGACGCATTACGTGTCGAAGCTCCAACGCACTTTCGGCGACTATTACGCCAGCTTCTTCCATTGATTCCCTGGCTGCACACTCAGTGACCGACTCCCCATCCTCCAGGTGGCCTGCTACAAGCGAGTATTCCCCGTCTTTATAGCCGGTGTTGGACCGTTCGCTCAGCAGCCATTCTCCAGCATCGTTCTCGAATATGACGTGCACATCGACAATTGCTTGTAATCGCGATTTTTTCATAGCTTCGTAACTTTCCTTAGTAGATTCCTGAATTGCTCGGTTCGTAACAGAGGTGCCCCAGCTTTCGGGCTTCATGATACTGCGATGAGAGCTTTCTAACAGCACGTCTTCCAATCGACCTGATCGCTTCTGCCTGCCAGGTAGGTCTGGCAGGCTGTCGTGGCGGCCAACTAGCCCTACTTCAGCTTTTGCTGACATAGCCGCTGCGCCGCCGCCAGCGAGGCGCGCAAGCCGTAGATCGTGCCGCTATCACCACGACTGAACCACAGCTCCTACTGCCACATGCCATCAACGAAGTGCATATGTATTCCATGCCGCACAAGGGGCTGAATCGTCACGTCCCATGCATGACACTGGAGAGCCTCGCCAAATTCGGTGCCAGGCTGCCCAGCCCCATCCCGGACCTACTTGATCCACAGCTCCTGACCTTTAGCTCCGACCGAGGCATGATGGTCGTCGGCTTCGAAGAAATTGCCGGCTGTAAGTACTATCAAGGCTGGTGGATGCAGTGGATAGCCAACTGATCGGCCGTTGTTTGAGGCTTGCTTTATATGGAATTTAGCCGGGTTCCGCGCCTTGGCGTCGGATGTCGCTTGTCGCTTGTCGCTTGTCGATAGCAGGCTGACCCGCCCTCGAGGCCCTGCGACCGCCGCAGATGGTCCCCTCCACCTCGTTGCGCGGCAAACTGGAGTGGCGCGTGGGCGTCGCGCGCGTAGCCTGGTAAAGCCAGCAGGCGGCCCTGTGCTGGCGCTGGCCAAGAAAGTCTCCCCGTATCGGAGCCTCTAGCCGGTCCTGCACTGGCGCGTCACGACGGCATAACGCTTGGATAGTCTAGCGATGCGATGTGGTCAGGTGTCGGGTACAACTGCGCGAGAAGCTGGCACACCTCTCCATCGACACGGTGCTGGAGCGCTTTCACCGCCTGGTCCAGTGTAGGCACATGCATTCGCTTGCCTTGGAATCGAAAGAACTGGGTGTCAGGATCGTAATGGCGCATCACGTCCGTTTCAGCCTCGTAGGGTAGGGGAATTCCCCACGGACCGATACAGTCCTGCCAGTAGTCCGGCGCGCGCTTCCCTTCTCGCAGGCGGGTTTCCTTTTGGAGCAGCCAGCTGTCCAAACGCTCATCGAAATGCTCCAGGTCGTCGCGCAAAGTCCGGCCGCACAAGATATGGTCTGCGGGGGGCAACCCCAGGCGAGCGCGAAGTTCTGCCCCGCGCCGTTCCCGGGTGTTTGCCCGCTTTTCTTTAATCGGCCAAAGAAGCTTGGAAATAACTCCAACGTGCGTCAGCATGCTGTGCATATCGCGGAAAAATGCCGCTGTCTTCACCGCACCTTCCTCAATGGTCTGCGCGGGAGGAAGGCCGTCCAGCCACCGACTCAGCGAGTCGAATGCGACCCTGGCCATACGGCATTGCGCTTGAATCTCTTGTAGGTAAAGCAACAGGTGCAACTGTTCCATTGAAGCCTCAGGCCATTGGCAAGATTCAAAGCATAGGGGATCCAGCAGAGCACCCATCGGCCCACCGGCGCAGCGGGTGTCGAAGTTGATTGAAGGTGGAAACCCGACGCCCTTTTAAATCAAAGACCTAGTGAAATTTGGTTCATCCACTTTGCCCGTAATGGTTCATTGAATATGGATGCTGATTGAGTCCGCCACATCTGGAGGTCTCCAATCCCAGTCCCTCTCGCCAACCCTACAACGAGGTTAAGCTAGACGCAGTCAACGAACAACTGCCACCGGCCAGGAGCGGTCGGCCGGCGCGAGTCACTTTCCGTCCAGCGGCGCCGTGCGGGAAATCAGACGCGTGGACTAGTAGAGGCCAATTTTCGAGCGATACGTTGATGCTGTGAGCTGAAGGGAACGGCGCATTCGCATGCGCAAAATCGGCCGCACTCGGCATCTTTATCGGCACGCCGGCTGATCCGCGTGTCGGCCACGTGCGCAGCCCTTGCCGGACGAAGATGCGCATGTGCGCTGGACGCAGTCATTCATGTCACGCGGCGGCCGTGTTGCCGGCCGTGGTGGCCGGTGGGTCGAGGAGCGATGGGTCCATGATTGCCTGATCCAGAACGAGTACGACCAACTCACGCGCCGCGTTCACGTCCGGGGCTTCCGAATTGCCTGCGTGCGATAGGTTAGAGCGAACGCGATACAGGTCCCCTGCTGATTCGCAGTATTTTTTGACTTCCTTCGGATCAAGCCCCGCCGCACTCGCGGTGCGTTTGACAAGCGCACGCAGAGCCGTCCCATGTGAAACCTGCTTCAGATTGTTCAGGGCGCTCGTCAATGCCTGGTCGTCGACTGCTACCGGCTCCTTCAGCTTCTGGTCGATCCACTCGAGTGCCGCCGCGCCACGAGACCATTGCACCGCCAGTGAGTCGAGAATGGTGAGGTAGGTCAGGAACTGCGAACGCGGGAGCGCTTCATCACTCGCGCTGACAAACAGACTGAGTGCCGCGATCAGTCGCTCATCCGTGACCGGCGGGCAGTCATCCAGCCACTCCTGCCAACCAACCCTTTCATTTGTCGTGCCCATTGCCGCCCATATCGGGGTGGGTACGAGATCCGCAGGGATCAGCGTGGGCATCGGTCCGTTATAAATTCTGCCGTTGGACATTCCAAGGGTTTCCCACGGTCCAATGCGGAACGACGCCCGCATGCGCAACGACAACACCGGCAGTTTTGCCTTCAGTTGCTCGAAGAGGGCTTCCGCTTCCGCCTTTTCCATCAGGTCGAACAGTAGGTATTGCTGGACGGCAGCTGGGCTCACTGCGCCACGCGGCTGTGGGGATGTCTCGCGGTTAAGCAACTGGGCGCGCTTGCCCAGAACCATCACGTGGGAACCCTCGGTACGCAGCAGGCTACCCCGGCTAGCAGTGAGGGGGACGTGGAGCCAGTACATCTCTGGTCTTTCCGGCATTACTACTCCAGTTTGAATATCAGTTTCGGGACGCAAAGAATATACTGCCGCCCCTAATAAAAGGGACATACAGAGCGGGCAAGGAGGGCAACCGGCACCCAAAGTCGTCCGGCACGGACTCATGCGGACGAGTGCCGCGCACTGGACCCGAAGGCCTGGCAGGGCATGCCAGACTCCACCAGCTAGTAGCTCTTACCGCGCCCGGTCCCTGTAAAACCTCACCGATCTACTTCCACTCCCCGCGGGTGTTGAAATTCATTGAAGGTGGAAACTCGACACCTTTTAAATCAAACGCTTAGTGAAATTTGGTTCATTCACTGCGGCCGCAATGGTTCATTGAACAAGGCATTCTTTCCAAAAGGGTTCATTGAACTTGGGTGCTGATTGGGCGCGCCATCACTTCTCGAGGTCCTCCGCGCCAGGCCGCCTGGCCGAGCCTACAACGGCCGTGAGCTAGACGCGGTTGACGAACGGCTGCCATCGGCCAAAAGGCGCCGTTCGCGACGCGCAAAAAGTGAAGCCGGCATTGAGCCGACGTTAGAGGAAAGTCGCGCCGTAGGCCCTGCGCGCGTCGATACATCTGTCCGCTAAAAGTCACCTTCGCCCTGCTGCTTGTCGAAGTTCTGCCGCGCTTCTCGGAAGCGGTCCGCATTCTCGACGATCCAGGTCCACAGCGGGACCATGCGAACGAGCAATTCCATTCCCGTATCGGAGAGCTCGTACTCGACTCTGGGTGGAACTTCTCCGAAGTCATGCCGAAGTACCAAGCCATCCCGCTCGAGCTGCCGCAAGGTAAGCGTCAGCATACGTTGGGTGACCCCATGCATGCGCCTGCCGATCTCTGCATGCCGCAGCCTGCCGTACACGCCGAGCGTATGGACGACACCGAGAGACCAGCGGCTTCCGGCATGTGCGAGCACCTCGCGCCGCAGCCCATCGTCATCGTCTCTGAGCCCGTCACATACGGTCTGTGAGTATCGGAGAATTTCGTCTCTATCCATCATAAGAAGCTCCCAGTATCACGCGTGTGCCTTCTTACATTCACGATAAGGCATTGCTAGACTGCCTCAACGCAATCTTCAGTGGGCTACACCATGAACCAAACAGACCTTAACGCTACGTCCAAAAACATCCTGGTACTCGGGGCAGGCGAACTCGGCCTCCCCGTGCTGCGCAATCTTGCACGTAAAGCCAAAGACGTCGAGGGCGCAAAGATCAGCGTGCTGCTGCGCGCAAGCGCCGTCGAATCCAATGATCCAATCAAACGAAATGATATCGCGGAGATCCGGAACCTCGGGATCGAGATCGTCGTAGGCGATCTTGTGAAAAGTTCCGTCGACGACTTGGCCGTTGTATTCACACGGTACGACACTGTGATTGGTTGTGCCGGCTACGCAGCCGGGATCAACACGCCGATGAAGCTGGCGCGAGCTGCGTTGCAAGCGCGCATCCCGAGGTACTTCCCTTGGCAATTCGGGGTCGATTTTGACGTGATCGGTCGTGGCAGCCCGCAAGACATCTTTGACGCGCAGCTGGACGTGCGCGAACTGCTGCGCAGTCAAGAGCACACTGAGTGGGTCATCATCTCGACCGGCATGTTCATGAGCTACCTGTTCGAGCCGGAGTTCGGTGTCGTTGATCTACAAAACGATGCTGTCCATGCCCTTGGCACCCTCGACACCGCAGTCACGCTGACGACGCCTGATGACATCGGCATGCTGACCGCCGAGATCGTGTTCGCTACGCCCCGTATCCGCAATGAGATCGTGTATCTGGCTGGCGACACCGTGACCTATGGCGAAGTCGCCGACAAGCTGCAAGCGGGTCTAGGTCGTCCCTTTAAGCGTTCGGCATGGAGCGTCGAATATCTGTTGGACGAACTGGCTCGCGACCCGCAGAACATGATGCGCAAATATCGTGCTGCCTTTGCACTGGGCAGGGGCGTAGCCTGGGACAAAAGCGGAACGTTCAATCAACGCCAAGGCATTCCGGTCACCGACGTAGCGTCCTGGATCAATGCAAATCTTGGATCGCACCGCACCGAATAATCGACAGACCGACGTCGGGCAAGCCGCACCCGCGGCAGTTGCCCGGCGCAGGAGGCTGTTGCCAGCGCGAGCGGCAGCTTCCGCTTCTGCGCCTGGTTCCGTCGAAATCCTGTTGAATACGCAAGTCGCGGTCTCGCTGGCGCAATCTCAGTGTCGAGCGTTCACCTACCTTAAGCGAATCAACGAGCAGCGAGCTTGGGTGCCAGAAAACTCGCAAAGTCCTTCAATTGCGGAGCGATCTTGTGCTTGAGCGTTTCCAAGTCGTACTCCGCGCTCATTCCCGCACAAGACACCACATACTTCCAATCATCCGCTGAGCCATCCCCACAGGGGCAGGCGACAGCGTTGATGCCAAGACGCCATGCGCCGATGCTGGTGCAGAACCCATAGCGATCCCACTCAGCCTGGGCCGCGCGCATTTCTTCCATGATTCGGTCGCGGGTATCAACGGGAAGACTCTGCAATTCCAGCAAAACTTCCTGCTTTTTGGCCTCGTCGGATATCGACCAGAAGACGCGCCCTGCCGCGGCTTGCCACAACTTCAGCCTCGTGCCGATGCCTGTTCTCACTTGCACCTGCGCAGGCCCCGATGTGTGCGCCACATAGATGACTTCCGAGCCGGCTTGGATGTTGAGAGCGACCGTCGAGGCCCTCATCTGATCCGCGAAGTCCTGCAAAAAGGGGCTCAAAGCCTGCACGCCGGCAACGCTGTCCATGACAGCGTAGCTCCAAGACATCGTGGCGGGGCCTAGCTTGTATTTCTTGAGCGCGCTGTCGTAGACCAAGTGTTTAGTTATCGCCAGCGTGTAGGTCAATCGCGTCACCGTAGAGCGCGGGAGCCCCGTACGTTGGGCGATTTCTTCGTTCCCAATGGCCGTGACGTCACGCGTGAACAGCGCAAGGATGTCCAGGCCCCGGCTCAAGGCCGTGACGAAATGCCTTGAGTCCTTTTTCTCATCCAGCGTCGTACGCAGATCAGTGAGTAGGTTTGAGGTCCGTGCCAAGGCGACGCATCCATAGAAATCGACAGCGGGGAGTGTAGAGCATCGTCCTAGCGGCGCCCTGGAGGTCGCTTCCCGATTTGATCGACCCCTAATTCCGCTGTGCAGTATATATTACTGCACATTGACACATATGACGCGCGTCCATAGAATCCAGCCCAAGGCTTGATGCACGTCCTTCGGAGCGCAGGGCCGTACAACATGGGAGAGTGGTTATGAGCGCAACGAAGTCCGTGCTCGAGGGCGTGGTTGTCATCGATGCATCACGGGTGCTGGCTGGGCCGTACGCGGGCCAGATTCTTGGTGACCACGGCGCAGACGTCATCAAAGTCGAGTCCTTCGACGGCGACGACACGAGACGCTATGGGCCTCCAGTCGCGGATGGGAGCGCACCCTACTATCAGGGTCTCAATCGCAATAAGAAGAATGTCGCTTTGGATCTGAATTCGGTCAGCGGGCGGGACGCGCTCTTATCGCTTCTCGCATCGGCGGACGTGCTGATTGAGAACTTCAAGCTGAGCACCTGGCGCAAGTGGGGCATTGATGACCTGTCGACGCTGTCGGCGAGGTTTCCCAAACTGGTGCATTGCCGGATTTCCGGATTCGGAGAAACAGGTCAGTTCGGCGGACTGCCGGGATATGACGCCGCCATCCAGGCCATGTCGGGTCTGATGAGCACCAATGGCGATCCCGCAGTCAATGCAGCGCGCATCGGTATTCCCTTGGTAGACGCGGCCACGGGCATGCAGGCGGCGCTTGGCGTCATGCTCGCGCTTTTTGAACGCGAGCGCTCGCAAGAAGGGCAAATGGTAGAGGCGACGCTTTACGACACGGCGCTGTCCCTGCTTCATCCCCACGCCGCCAACGTTCTCTATGGCGGCGAAGCCCCTCGGACCGGCAATGGACATCCGAATCTGGTGCCATACGACCTGTACCAAACAGGCACGATCCCCATCTTCATCGCGGTTGGCAATGATCGGCAGTTCGCGACGCTCTGCCGCCATCTTGGCCTCCAAGAGATTGTCCAGGACTCCAGTTACGCCACCAACGTCGGCAGGTTGGCCAACCGCGCCCAACTTACCGCGCGCCTGGCGGACAGGCTGATCGAACAGGACGGCATGACCCTGTTCTCTACGCTCATGGCAGCGGGCGTGCCCTGCGCACCCGTTCTGACCGTTGACGAAGCGTTGAAGCTGCAACACACAAGCGACCGGGAAATGGTGCTTGAAATGGGCGGCTACCGTGGGGCCGGCATCCCCATCAAGCTCAGTCGCACACCCGGAAGCCTGCGCTACGTGCCGCCCAGCATTGGGCAGCACAACACAGAGATCTTTGCCAGATTCGGTATCGCTTCAGAGCAGGCGCGAACGACCGCCTCCGAAAGCAGAGGCTCTTGATCGCTGATTGAGACAACAATTCCCACTAAAAAATACGAGGAGACATTCACATGATTCAGATTCAAGTAGCAAAGCGTACAGCCGCTGCTGCGGCCATCTTGCTGGTGTCGGGCGTTTACACGACAGCCGCGACAGCCGAGCAGGCATATCCCAGCAGACCGGTGACGATCATCGTCCCGTTCGCCGCGGGCGGATCGACGGACGTCCAGGCGCGGCTCGTCGCAAAGAGCCTGCAGGCCGTCATGGGGCAACCTTTCGTGGTGGAGAACAAGGCGGGCGCATCGGGTTCGATCGGCGCGCGTGCGGCAGCGTCCGCGAAGCCCGATGGATACACGTTGTTGTTCGGCACCACCTCCACCGCGTCGGAGACCGTGTTGAACAAGGAGGCTGGCTTTGACATCAGGACAGACTTCACCCCCATCAGCATGATCACGAACGTCCCTTTCATGATGGCGGTGTCCTGCGGGTCAGGCATCAAGACCCCCGCTGATCTGGTGCAGCGGGCAAAGGAGAACCCGGGAAAGCTGAACTACGCGTCATGGGGCTATGGCAGCACCGGCAACATCATTGGCGAGATGTTCAAGCTGGCCACCAAAACTGATTTGACGCACGTTCCTTACAAAGGCGAGTCTCCCGCCGCGATGAGCTTGATCAGCGGAGAAACCGACCTCGCGTTTCTTTCGCCCGTTCAGCTGCCGCAAGTCAAAGCTGGCAAACTCTGCGCGATCGCCATCACGGGCGGCAAGCGGATGAGCGCGCTGCCAGACGTGCCCACCATCGAGGAAGCCGGAATACACGATGTCCACATGCCCATGTGGTCTGGCCTCATGGTGCCTGCAAAAGCGTCGAAAGACGTGGTCGCCACGCTTGCCCAAGCGCTCGACAAGGCCCTGAAGTCCGACGAACTGGTGAAGGCCGCCAACAGCATGTCGCTCGAGATCATCGGCAGCTCCCCCGAGGCTTTCAAGGATCAGATCAACGGCGACATCAAAACCGTCACAGACCTGTCCCAGAAGACCAAGCTTCGCCAAGAATGATGGCCGGTCTCGACGCAGGCTGGGGCCTGCGCCGAGGCCCCACTTAATACGGAATTCCAGATCATGTACGAGTTCTGCAGCGTCTCGCACGAAGACAAGTTGTGCATCATTACGATCAATCGCCCGGGGGTACGCAATGCGCTGCATCGGCCGGCGAACCTCGAGCTTCAAAGGGCGTTTGATGATTTTCAGAACAACCCTGACCTGCAGGTGGCAATTCTGACGGGTGCCGGCGACGATGCGTTCTGCGCGGGCAACGACCTTAAATACCAGGCGGCGGGCAACGATACGTCGTATCCCGAGGCGGGCTTCGGCGGCATCACGGCGAGGTTTGCCATGAACAAGCCCGTCATCGCGGCCGTCAACGGACTCGCCATGGGCGGGGGGTTCGAGATTGCTCTGGCTTGCGATCTCATCGTGGCGTCAGAGAACGCATTCTTCGCGCTACCCGAGCCTTTGGTAGGGCTGGCCGCGATTTGTGGCGGCGTACTTCGGCTTCCCCAGCAGATCCCGACCAAACACGCCATGGGAATCATACTTACCGGGCGTCGCGTGATGGCACAAGAAGCCCATACGCTGGGTTTCGTCAATGAAGTCGTCCCGCGAGGCGAAGCCCTCATCGCGGCTCGCCGCTGGGCGAGCCAGATCCTGCGATGCTCCCCGATGTCGGTCAAGGCGTCTAAAGAACTAGCGTACAAGGGCATCCAGAACAGCAATCTGGAAGAAATGTATCCCCTCCAAAAAACCTTTCCCGCCGTCAAAGCGCTATACGGAAGCCGGGATAGAACCGAAGGACCAAAGGCGTTCGCAGAAAAGCGCGCCCCGGTATGGACGAACGAGTAGCAGGCTTCGGACTGGATTGTCAACTGCGCCGTCAACGACAGAAATCCTATGGACGCCAAACAAATCCGGCAGTTCATCGTGTTGAGCGAGACCCGCAGCTTCAGCGTAGCGGCGCAGAAACTGCACCTGAGCCAGTCCGCGCTTTCCACCTCGATTCGAAAGCTGGAGGAGGAGTTCGACTGCCAGTTGTTTCATCGCACCAGCCGTGGCGTCGACCTGACCATTGCCGGGCAAGCGGCGGCCGTTGAACTGCGCGCGGCAGCCATGAGCCTGCAGCAAGCCAGGGAGAGCGCCCGGCTTGCTCTGGCAGGCAATGGAAATACCTTACGACTAGGATTCGTGGGAACTGCAGTGCGCACCGTGTTGCCAGAGCTCCTGGCCAGGTTCTGCGGTCAATACCCTCAGTTCAAGCTGGAATTGCATGAATCCACGAACTCACAGTTGATAGAACGTATCAGAGCCGGCGATATCGATGCCGGGCTCGGCAGGCTCCCTACCGAGTCGAATTCAGACCTCGCCTTCACCCACTTGCTAGATGACCACCTGACGGTGGCACTGCCACAAAACCACCCCTTGGCCGAGAACGAAGAAGTCACGTTAGCGCAACTCGCTCCCTATCCGTTCATTCACTACACGGGCGAGGTCCAGGCTGCCTTGGCGCCCTTGATCGATGCCCTGTTTGAAGCTGAAGGCCTGACCCCCAACATTACGCACAGAGCCGTTCAAGTGCAGACCGTGATCGTTCTGGTGGAGGCGGGATTGGGGCTATCTCTTGTGCCGGCGAGCCTGGCCAGGCGATTTTCGCCCCAAGTGGTCGTCCGAGCCATCTCCGGCGTCGAAGCACCGCGCTTGAACCTGGGACTTATTCACTTGCGCAAAAGCGAGACAGAGCTCTATTCGTGTTTCCGAGATTCAGCACTGAAATGGAAACGGCAGAGAGATCAAATGGCTGAATGATCGGCTTCTGGATCACGCTGCCAACTCAGGAAAAGGCTGTGCCTCCCATCCAGAAAGTTTCTCGATGCTCCGCGCGACTCTAAGCACCAGCGCCTCGTCGAAATACCGACCTACGACCTGAACCGCCATCGGCAGCCCTTGGGCGGAGAGCCCGATCGGCACACTGATGGCAGGATGACCGGTGACATTGAACGCATAGGTCTGTACGGGCCATCCATGCACAGTCCCTGCGGAAGTGAACGCCGGGGCGGTATCCAGCGTGACTGCGGTGAGCACGACATCGCAGCGTTCGAACACGATGTCCATGCGCGCGGCGAGATCGCGGCGCAAGCGCAAGGCATTCAGATAATCTACGGAAGACACCGCTGCACCTTGGACCAACCGGGACAGAGTGATCTCGCCATAGTCCAACGGCCGACAGCGCAGGTCTTTAGCATGGACCGCAAAGGACTCCGCCGCCAGGATCACGCGCCCTACCGCCACGCACTGTGTATCGTCAGGCAGGTACACTTCTACCATGTCGGCTTGCGCCTGCGACAGCCATTGGGTGACCTGCTCGAAGGCTTGAAGAAACTGCGCGGACGTTTGTGCAAGATGCTGGAAGTGCGAGCGCGGCACGCCGACCCGCAGTCCGCGAACCCCGACGTCCAGCGTCGAGCAATAGTCATCCACGGGCACATCGGCGCTGCCAGGGTCTCGTGGGTCGTGTCCCGCTAGCACTTGCAGCCCGATGGAAGCATCTTCCACACTGCGCGCCAATGGCCCACAGTGGTCCAATGTCCAGGCAAGCGGGAACACACCGTGTCGCGAGATTCTGCCGTAGGTCGGCTTCAAGCCGACGACCCCGCACCATGCGGCTGGGATGCGGATCGAACCTCCGGTGCAACTGCCCAACGCCAGCCGCGTATAACCCGCCGCGATGGCAGCGCCCGAGCCCGACGATGATCCGCCAGGAATGTGGGACAGACTCCATGGATTACGAGCCGCCGGGAACGGCAGATCAAAACTGGGACCGCCCAAGGCGAATTCATGCGTGGCCAGTTTACCGAGCACGATCGCGCCGGCGTCCTTCAGGCGTTGCACACTGCCCGCATCCTGCTCCGCCATGTGCTCCAACCGCAGCTTCGAATGGCAGGTCGTCGGTTGACCAGCGAGATCGTAGATATCTTTGACAGCAACTGGAATGCCGTGCAACGCTGGCAGATTGTCAGATCCCTGCGCTTGTCGCCGTAAGTCGGCGGCGCGAGCCTCGTTCAGTGCACTCTGGCCGTTCAACTGCGTAAACGCATGAATGCGGGCGTCGCAGGTGTCGATTCTTTCAAGCGCAGCCCGGACCAATTGCTCGGACTTGACGGCGCCCGACCGAATGGCACGCGCCATCGCGCTAATGGAAAGTTCGCTGCTCACAGCGTCCCTCTCGAACGGGAAATCACAGTGTGGATGTCTGAAAGACCACGGCTCTCGACGGCACTGTTGATGAGAGCGCGCTGACGCTGCAGCACGGTGAACTCGTGGAGAGGCAGATCCATTCTTTCCAGTGGCACGACGATGCGCTGTTCAGAGAGTGCGTTCATCAAGTCCCGCAACAGCTGCTGATCACCGCCAGCGCTCTGAATGCGGGCTTGAGCCTCGCTACGGACCAGGTGCTCACATCCGCTCGATGTCGGCATCTTCGACTACCTTTTTCCACTTGGCCACATCCTCGGCAACGAAGCGGCCCGAGTCTGGCACACTCATCCAGAACGGCACACTGCCCATATCCATCAATCGTGCCTTTATTTTTTCGTCGTCCAGAATCACCTTGATCTTGTCATTGATCTGCTGCTGAATCGCCAGCGGCGTTCCCTTGGGAACCATAAGCACGTTCCAGGCAGTTTCGTTGAAGTTCTTCAGCAGTTCGGGATTCTGCTCACTCAGACTCTTCAACTCTGGCATCAACGGCGAGCGCTCGCCACCCCCCATCCCGATACTCTTAACCTTGTGATCCATGACGAATGGCTTGGCGGTCGACAACATGTCGAACGTGATATCGACCTGGCCGGCCACGACGCTACCCATCGCATACGCGGCGCCTTGATAGGGCACATGCAGCAGCTTGATGCCAGTGGCCAGCGTGAACACTTCAGCCGCCATGTGCGAGGACGTCCCGTAGCCTGCGGAAGCGTAGCTGATCTTCTCGGGATTCTCCTTGGCCAGCTTGATCAGGTCGTTGACAGAAGAGACCTCCAGGCTGTTGCGGGAGAACAAAATCATCGGACCGCTGTTTATCGTCACCACGGCATCTAGTTGCTTCAGAAGGTCATAGCCGGGTGCCTTGTAGAGTGCGGCGGATATGGTCTGCGCCGTCGTGCCCATCAGCAACGTGTACCCATCGGGCTTGGCACCCGTGACATAACGCGTACCGATGTTCCCTCCCGCGCCCGACTTGTTCTCCACAATGACACTGACGCCAAGGCGATCACCCAGTTCCTTCGCGATGATGCGGCCGATAACATCCGTCCCGCCGCCCGCTGGAAACGGGATGACCAAGGTGATGGGGCGCTCCGGCCATGCAGCGTGAGCCGGCGCAAGGGCGAGAGTCAAAAGCGCACCAAAGAAGATTCTGCAGTAGTTCTTCATTTATTCATTTCCCCACACTACGTCGCTAAGTTAGTTATCGAGTTCGCACAACGGTTCTTTCAAACCATGTGACGACACTCTAGTGAAGCCAGTTTGGGGCGTCCAATTCAAAAAACAGAATCTTCTATCTGCGTTCTGGATAGGCACGTTGAGTGATGATCGCCCTATGGAAGCTCGACGCAGAGATCCCGCAACTTTGGTAGCGTGGTCTCTTCCAGAGAACCTCTAGACCGCAAGCACGTGCTGAGCGCTCTGGATAGGGTCGTCGCCGACCTCGCGCTTTGAGGAGGGCGTCCAGGGCTTCTTAGGAGATCTACCGTGTCGGAAGTGGTCGCAAAACGGGCGTTGTTTAGACGACCCACAATCCCACCGGCACGTGAAACGAGCGACTGCCTCCGGCCGAGGCTGTGTGGAAACGCATGCGATGCAGGAATATGCCGAGTGCTCGGGCTCAAGAGCTTCATTGCCCGTGCAGCGTCATCCAGTCATATACTGATCGGCCCCCTCGTG
>Ga0307412_10000168_pt1 | contig 46531 bp, 45 predicted proteins | sample DK1Cmetagenome_3_FD_203823 | JGI IMG/M metagenome (GOLD analysis project Ga0307412, IMG submission 203823) | Maize rhizosphere microbial communities from greenhouse at UC Davis, California, United States - DK15-C-1 | ecosystem: Host-associated > Plants > Roots > Rhizosphere > Soil | place: USA...
TGATTCCCGGATCGATGACGGCTAAAGGTTTCATCGTTCGCGGAAAAGGAAATCCGGATTCATTAAATTCAGCTTCACACGGCGCAGGAAGAGCTTTTTCAAGAGGAGAATGCAGAAATCTGTTCACTCAAAATGACATCAAAAAAGAATTAAAACTAAAGAATGTCACTTTAATGGGCGGGAACACCGAAGAAGCGCCAATGGCATACAAAGACATCAACGAGGTCATGAATGCACAAAGCGAATTGGTAGATATTCTCGGAGCTTTCCAACCTAGAATTGTGAGGATGGATAAATAATTTTATTGCAAGTTTCTGGTTATCAGTTGATGATTTAACTGGTGACTAGTAACCAGCAACAATAACTAAATTAACAATGGACAAATTAATACAAATAACCTCAGGAAGAGGACCTTTAGAATGTCAATGGGTAGTTGCCAAAGTTCTGAAGGTTTTCCTTGAGGAAACAAAAGATAACAATATAGACTACGAAATCATCCACCGTGAAAATGGTGATGAAAACCTGACATTGAAATCCGTAACTATACTTTTAAAAGGAAAAAATATAAATGAATTTTTGAAAACGTGGTTGGGAAGCATTTGTTGGACAGGAAAAAGTACATTCCGAAAACTGCACAAAAGAAGCAACTGGTTCATCGGAGTTTTTGAATTGGAAGGATTGGAGAAGATTAATTTTAATGAAAAAGATATTCAGTTTCAAACAACAAGAAGTCAGGGAAGTGGCGGGCAAAACGTGAATAAAGTGAACACCGCTGTTCGTGCAACCCATTTACTGACGGGACAAAGTGTTTTTGTTCAGGATTCCCGCTCGCAATTGGAGAATAAAAAATTGTCGATTACAAGATTGAAAGAAAAAGTCTTGGAACAGAATATTATTCAACTTCAAAAAAGAATGCAGGAAACCTAGAACAATCATTTGCAGGTGCAGAGAGGAAACCCGGTCCGTACGTTTTCCGGAACAGATTTTAAAAAGAATTATCAGGAAAAATCTTTCAAAAAACAAAGAAATATCCTGAAAAACGAATTAAAAAACTACAAAAATGACCTTAACTAAAAATAAATACTACTTCGAGGCTTTAGATAATTATCCTTACAGCTTACCGGATTGCCTGGAAGCGCTGAATTATGCGCTGTCCTACGATCCTGAAGATGCCGATAGCCTTTGTCTGATGGGAAGAATCTACAGCGAAATGTTGACCGATTACGAAAAAGCAAAGCTCTATTTTGAAGAGGCAATGCAGTGTGATGTTACGAATTTAAATGTTCCGCAATATTACATCAAATGCCTTTTGGATAACGAAGATTTTCACGAAGCAGAAAAGTTGATCGCCTATTCATTAAAAATCAAAGGCATCGACAAATCGACTTTATGGTTATTCAGATCTTTACTTTCTGAGAAGAGAGGAAGTTTATCTAATGCATTGAAGTTTTTAGACGAAGCGGAGAAATACTGTTTTACACCATGCAGTTTCGAGTTGATAAAAGACCGCAAAAAATTCTTAAAGGAAAAAATGCCGAAGAAAAAGCAAACTAAAAAGAAGAAGGAGACGAAATAAGTCTCCTTTTTTTGTAAATTTAATAATGGAATTACGGTTTGAATTTAAACAATTATATTTAAAAGAAACATTTTCAATTGCTTACGGAAATTATAACAAAAGAGATGCGTTACTTGTACAACTTTCTCATCAAAATTGTAAAGGCTACGGAGAATGTGTCGCAATTGATTATTATCAAATTGATCTTCAAAGCTTTGCCATAAAATTAAAAGAAATTAAATCCCAAATTGAAGCTCTGAAAATTATTCATCCAAAAGATTTTTTTAAATTTTTATTAAATCTAAATCTGCATCCGTTTCTACTTTCAGCGTTGGATTGTGCGTATTGGGATCTTTTTGGAAAGCTGGAAAATAAAAGCTTTATTGAACTAAATCAAATTCCAGATAAAAAATTAACTGAAAGTTCCATCACGATTTCCGTTGCCAATGTTGAAGATCAAATTAAAAAGATTGAAAAAAGCAGCTGGAATAAATTCAAAGTAAAATGTAAAGGTTTGAATATAAATGATGTTGAAAAACTCTTACAATTAAATAGAAATATCGCTCTTGATTCCAATGCAAGCTTCACCGATGATGACTGTATATGGCTTCAAGAAAATTCCGAGGTTCAAAAGTTTTCATACTTAGAACAGCCAAGGCCCATCGACAATTATCAGGTTTTAAAAAAAGAAAGTTTTGCAAACTGGATGGCGGACGAAGATTGTCAGAACATTGATTCTTTGGATGAATTAATTCCTTTCTACAAAAGTATCAATATCAAATTAATGAAATGTGGCGGATTAACTCCCGCTTTAGAAATGATTAAAAAAGCCCGTGAATTAAATTACAAAATCATGATCGGCTGCATGACAGAATCCACCGTCGGAATTTCCGCGGGATGTGTTTTGACAGGACTTGTTGATTATTCAGATCTCGACGGCGCCAACCTCATTTCCAACGATTATGCAACGGGAAATTTTGTAGAAAACGGTAAAATAATTCTTTCTCAGAAACCAGGTCTGGGAATCGTAGTAAAGTGAATCATTAGTAGTGAATGGTGAATACTCAATTCGTTTCACTTGTCAATTTTCTCCTTCGCTGAGTGAAAACGCTCTTGCGAACAAAAATAGACTTCTTAAGAAGCCTATTTTTTATTTACAGATATCAGATAATCATAAACCATTTGATGTTGATCATCATTCAGCTTAGCTCTCGGAGCCATTCTGCTTAACGTTTTTATCCATCCCTGATCATCGTGCCTTTCCGGATTTGGCAGCCCGTGACACTTGTTGCATGAATTTTCAAAAATGGTTTTTCCCTGTGCCAGTTGTTCGGAAGAGGTATATTTTGGTCCCGTTACGGCAGTGCTTTTTGGTCCGCACGACACCAGAAATACAGAAAGACTAATTATTCCCAAAATGATTTTTTTCATAATAATATTTTTGAGGTGATTATTTTTTCACAGAAACCACATAATCATAAACCCATTGATGCTGTTCGTCTGTAAGTTTTGCTTTTGGCGCCATGGAATTCATGATTCCTACCCATTGTACAGAGGTGTGAGCCGTTGGGTCAGGTAATTTATGGCATCTTCCGCACGAGTTTTCAAAGATTGTTTTTCCTTGCGCGATCTGTTCTGCCGTAGATATTGCTGCTGCGGGAGCTATTGCTGTTGAAGCTTTTGGAGTACATGATACCAGTAAAACAGCAGTGAAAGATGCTACAGCGATGATTTTTTTCATTTTTAATTATTTGAATTAAAACAAATGTAGGAATTTCCCTTTCTCATTAGCGAACCGGTGCATAATTTAGAAGAAATACAAATTAAAGAATGAATGTTGAATTCGTTTCACTTGTTAATTGTGAATTTTTTTGATCTAACAAAAAAGTGAAAATTTGCGGTTAAAACTTCCCTCTTTTGGAGGGGTGGCAAAAATTCTTTCGAATTTTTGACGGGGTGGTTTATAAATGCTTGGAACATTCGATTCTTAAAAAATTCACCAGCAAAGCAAATTCACTATTGACCGTTGACTTTTAAATGTCTATTTTTGAATTAATGAAATTTTCTACAGAAGAGTTAATAGAAGGAATAAGATCGGGAAACAAACGCCTGATCGCAAAAGCTATTACATTAGTTGAAAGTAAAAAATCTGAACACAGACAACAGGCAGAAGAACTGTTGAAACAAATCATGCCGTTCACAGGAAACTCAATCCGAGTAGGCGTTACGGGAGTTCCTGGCGCTGGAAAATCAACTTTTATAGAGAATTTCGGGAGAATGGCGATTGCTAACGGTAAAAAAGTGGCTGTTCTGGCTATTGATCCAAGTTCTGCGATTAATAAAGGAAGTATTTTGGGCGATAAAACCAGAATGGAAGAATTGGCCAAAGAAGAAAATGCTTTCATCCGCCCTTCCCCGAGCTCGGGATTTTTGGGTGGTGTTGCCAATACAACTTTTGAAACGATGATGATCTGTGAAGCAGCGGGTTATGATTTTATTTTAATTGAAACCGTTGGAGTGGGTCAATCAGAAGTTTTGGTTGCTGATATTACCGATGTCTTTTTATTTTTAAAAATAATTGGCGGCGGTGATGAGCTTCAGGGAATCAAACGAGGAATTATGGAGATGGTGGATGTGATTTTCATTAATAAAGTGGAAAAAGAAAACCTTCAGAAAGCAAAAAATACAAGGTTAGAATTAAAACGTGCACTGGATTTTATTCCACCCAAAGAAAAAGACTGGAAAATTCCGATTCTATTGGGTTCTGCGTTACATAATGAAGGATTGAGTGACGTTTTCGAGAAAATTAATGAATTTATTAGCCTTAAAAAGAAAACCACCCGATTTGAAGAAGTGCGGACTCAACAGGCAGAAAAACGTTTTGAATATTGGGTTCAGGAATATATTTTATCCATGATGAAGAAAAGTAATGCTGTGGAGGAGGCTTATATTCAGCACAAAAAAAATGCCTCGGCTATGGTTTCAAACCCAAGCACCGAAGCAAAATTATTTGTGGAAAAATTTTTATCTAAAGGTTAATTTTAATTTAAGGCTGAACTTTTACCTCTTCATTTTTAGTAATATATCCGTCGTAGGAAATCGGCTGCCTGTCATTACTTCTGATTGAAGTGAATGCCTTTCCGTTCTTAAATACTTCGATGGTAATTTCGTCTACTGTATTTGCGTCATTTACTTTAATTTTTACAATCGATTTTCCTTTTCTGCCTTGTGTTGTATTTACCGTAAAATCTTTTGAGGTGAATCTGTAGCTGTTCTGGCTTGTGTTTCCGTAAGTTGGGTTGAAAACTCTTCCAAAATAAGGTAAAACAACTTCAAGTTTATCCTTTCTCAGATCAATGGAATAATTGCTTCCCGTAAGATCCAGAATTCTTGTTGAGGTAGAATTCGGCAAAGAGTTCATGACGTTGATTACATCATAATTTGTAGGAGTTGCTCTTTCCGCACGGAACGAAAAATTCTGGGAATTTACAAGCATTGATACTGTTTGGGAATCTGTTCCGCTTTGCGAAGAACAGTTTTGAAAGATCATCAAAAATCCCAAAATAAATATAATCGAAATATACTTTTTCATGATAATAAAATAATTGTTAAATTTAAATAGCAAATTGTATGCAAATATATCGTTTCTGAGAATTTTGGAATAAAAATTGTTAAGGTTGAACTAATACACTCAAACTATGAAAATAAAACATTTATTAGGAATAGGAGCCATTGCTCTGTTAGCTGTAGCATGTACTACAAACCCGATTACGGGAAGATCTTCTTTGCAGTTAGCAAATAATTCAGAAATCCTGACAATGTCTGCACAGGAGTATAGAAGCACATTGTCCAAAGGAAAAGTAATTACTGGGACTGCAGATGCAAAAAGAGTGAGTAATGTAGGAATGAGAATAAAATCTGCTGCCGAAAGATATTATCAGAGCATTGGCAGATCTGCGGATCTTGCCAATTATAGTTGGGAATTTAATCTGTTACAGAGCAGCGAACTGAATGCATGGTGTATGCCCGGAGGAAAAGTTGCTGTATATACAGGAATTTTACCGGTTACGAAAAATGATAACGGGCTTGCTGTAGTTATGGGGCACGAAGTTTCCCACGCTTTGGCAGGACACGGAAACGAAAGGATTTCTCAGGCAATGGTGGCTCAATACGGAGGACAGATTTTGGGAGGAACTATTTCTAATGCTCAGTGGGCAGGTGTTTTCCAAAAAGTTTATCCTATCGGTTCTCAGGTTGCTCTATTGAAATATGGAAGAAATCAGGAATCTGAAGCGGATAAAATGGGATTATACTTAATGGGAATGGCAGGCTATGATCCGAGAGAAGCGATTCCTTTCTGGAACCGAATGGAGTCTTCATCTAAAGGTGGAAGACAACCGGAATTCTTATCCACTCACCCGAATCCTGAAACAAGAATTTCAGATATCAACAAAGATCTGCCTAAAGCCCTTGAATATTATAAGGCTGCAGGAGGAAAAATATAATTAATAAAGAATTTTAATCTTGAGTAAAGCCTTATTGAATTTTTGTTAAATTTGGTAAGGCTTTCTAATTTTTTAATCACTTAAACACAATATTATGAAGAGTTTATCACTTACCGGACTTGTACTTTTGGCTGTTTCAGCTTTGCTTTTTTATCTGACCACGGATTTTACGGTTGAACAAATCAGAATGCCACATATTATGGGAATAATGGGGGGTATCGGAATTGGGCTGATTATTGGCGGATTGGTAGGGTACGTCAGCAAAGGAAGCGCCATTAAACAAGAGCAAAAAAGAAAAGAATACAAACAATTACAAAAAGATAAAGAAGATCTGGAAAAGCAGGCTGCGGAAATCGCAAGACGTGAAGCTGAGCTTCAGAATCAGCAAAATCAAAATCCTCAAATCTAAGATTTGAGGATTTTTTATAGTTGTTATTTTCCTTTAAATTTAAAACTTATATCCAACCCCTACCATAAATAAATTTGGTCTGTTGTCATATCTTATTTCCTCTCCCGAAACTCTGTTGATAAAATTTCTTGAGTCTTTACTGAAAGCACCTTCATATCTCGCATTCACAAGAAACTTTTTGATTTCAAGCTGCGCTCCGAACTGATATCCTACCGTGAAATTCTCCCTCGCATTTTCCTGAAAATCGTTGAAAGTATCTTCTTTGCTTAGATTATAACTTGCAACCGGACCTACAAAAACACCTAGCATATCTCCTAAAACCTTATGCCCTACAAGCACAGGCAAGTCGATACGGCTGCTTTTGATGTCGAAAGTTGTGTTTTCTGTAGTGAATTCATTTTTAAAGTTGGTGTAATATAATTCCGGCATTACAAAAAATGCTGCTGGAAGATTCGCTTTCAATGAAAGCCCGATGTTGAAGCCTACATTGTTTTTTCCTTCACCTTCAATGGCTTGATTTACTGTTCCTTTAATGTTTTTCCATGACGGTGATCCTGTAGGGAATATTAAGTTTGCCTTAGCAGCCAAAGAAATTTGAGCTGATGCAAACATGGAAAACCCTATTAATGCTATACTAAGAACCTTTTTCATTGTCTTCTATTTTTGTGATTGTATTATCAATAGTTTTATTATTTTCAAGTAAATATTCTCTCAATTCTTTAAAAAGCTCTGACGAATAAACGAAATCGATCAGATTTTTATTGCCCGCTGTAATGAGAATGTCTTTATTACCTTCCCATTCTTTAATTCCTAATCTTAAGTAAACAATTTTCTCGCCAATCGTCATTACGGAGTTCATATCGTGCGTATTGATGATTGTAGTAGTATTATATTCTTTTGTGATTTCCAGCAAAAGATCGTCGATTACATTAGAAGTATAAGGATCTAATCCTGAATTGGGCTCATCACAGAAAAGATATTTCGGGTGATTTACAATGGCTCTTGCAATGGCCACACGTTTCTGCATACCTCCGGAAATCTCTGACGGGAATTTTCTATTCGCTTTATCCAAATGTACCCTTCCGATTACCTCAAAAACCCTTCTTTTTTTCTCCCTGAAAGTCAGATTAGTAAACATATCCAGAGGAAACATAATATTTTCCTCCACCGTTAAAGAGTCAAACAAAGCACTTCCCTGAAACAGGGTTCCGATCTCCGAACGAAGGTGCTGTTTTTCCTCTCTGTTCATTACATTAATGTCTCTACCATCAAAAAGAATTTCTCCCGAAGAAGGTTGATAAACATTCAATAAACTTTTAAGAAAAACCGTTTTTCCCGAACCACTCTGTCCAATGATCAGGTTTACTTTTCCTTTTTCAAAAGTCGTTGAAATTCCTTTAAGTACTTCAACCTCATCAAAACTTTTCTTTAAATTTTTTACCTCAATCATTAGCTTAATATTAATTGGGTTAAAAGCAATTCCGAAAGGATAATGAACACCATCGTCCAAACCACGGCCTGCGTACTTGCTCTACCTACTTCCAGTGACCCTCCTTTTACATTATACCCGAAATAAGACGGCACCGTAGCGATGATGAACGCAAAAACAATGGTCTTGGTAAAGGCATAATAAACAAAAAGATTAGGCATATACATCTGAATTCCTGTAATATAGTCGTTGGTGGTCCAGTTTCCCGTTAAAATTCCTGCTAAATAACCTCCGCCAATACCGAATACAATACTAATGGCAATCAGTAGCGGATTAAAGATCATACAGGCGATTATTTTAGGTAAAATCAAAAAGTTTGGCGAATTTACTCCCATAATATCCAATGCATCAATTTGCTCGGAAACCCTCATGGTACCAATACTTGAAGCAATATATGAACCAACTTTCCCGGCAAGAATTAGACTGATAATGGTAGGTGAAAACTCGAGTACCAAAACCGCTTTTGTAGCATATCCTACAAATGATGGAGGAATGGGGAAATCGGAAGTATCAAAATTGTTAAACATCTGAATGGCTACTACCGCCCCAACAAATATGGATGTGAAGATAACCAACCCGAATGAGTTGACACCCAAATCATTGATTTCTCTCATGAATAGTTTCCAGAACACTCTCATTTTCTGAGGTTTCTGGACAGATTTACCAACAAGGATTATATATTCTCCTATCGCTGTAAAAAACTTTTTTAACATGCTGCTAAATTAGACTTTTTTTATTAATTAGGTTGAGTTTGAGGTTAAAGCTGAGGCTCAGATTTAATCTTAATTTTTTCTCTATCTCAATCTTCATACCATCCTTATTTCGCATTTTTATCTCCGCCAACAACCAGAAAAATTGTTTTTAAAATAATAACCAGATCCAATACAAAACTCCAGTTTCTCACGTAGAAAGCATCTGCCAGAACTCGTTTGTTCATTTCCACTTCCACATCTCCTGCGTCCCCGCGAAGGCCATTAACCTGCGCAAGCCCCGTAATTCCAGGGCTTACCATGCTTCTCAAACTGTATCGCCCGATCTTTGGTTTATAATAATTATCAACAGCCAACATGTGTGGTCTTGGTCCTACGATTGACATCTCGCCTTTTAACACATTCAAAAACTGCGGCATTTCGTCAAGGCTGGTTTTTCTTAAAAATTTTCCGAATCCGGTAATCCGGGAATCATTTTCACTCGTAGTTCTTGTAGAAGATTCATCATTTACGATCATCGTTCTGAATTTAATACAATCAAAAACCTCTTCATGAAAACCATATCTTTTCTGTATGAAAAAAACAGGCCCTTTTGATGTTGATTTAATTAAAATTGCAATAATCGGAAACAGCCACGAACAAATTCCCACCAAAACAAAGGCGGAAAAAACAACATCAAATGTTCTTTTTAATAAAAAGTTGGAGTAATAATCCAATGGATATTTTGCCTGATTGAGAACAGGTTGCGTCTGGATATATCCCATATCATAAAGGAAAAAATCACTTTGTGTAATACTGGGAATCAATGAGATATGAACTTTATTGGCTTCTGCTAATCTGAAAATTTCTTTTTCGGTATTTTCATCGTAAGAATTTTCTGTCGGGATAAATAATGTATGGATCCCGTTTGCTTTCCAGAATTCTATTAACTCATTCGGTTTTATTTCAGAATTATTGTATTCGAAAATTTTATACCCGTAATCTTTTCTTTCTTTTAAAATATTTTTTAAAACTTCCGTTGAGCTATTTTCGTCCAGGAACATAATATTCCTGTGATTGATCCCTAAACTACGGATATATTTAATTCCGAAATAAATGAAGGACTTTGCCAGAAAAATAAAGAAAAACAAATAAAACGAAAGCCAGTAAATATCCGAATTAAAAAATACATTATAGCTTACTTTCCCAATCAGTAAAACTCCCAGGATAAATATCAGAAAATGTAAGAGAATACGCTCCAGAAACAAAGTATAGGTCAGGTTTCTGGGAATATTGTAGATTCTTGTCCTACCACTGAGAAGCATCCAGAACAAAAATAACAATACCAAAGAAAATGCATTCTGATACCAGGTTTCCTGATTGTATTTCAAATCTTGGTTTCTGCTTACAAAAAAGAATATGAAAATAGATGCAATAACCAAAAGGTCAAGCAAAATAATAATCGATTTCAGGTATCTAGAGTATCGAATTCTCTGCATCTATCGGATTTACGGATACGAAAGGCTAATTTACATATTTTTTACGGGATATTCAGATATTTGTGGGTCTGAACTGATGCCCGCCATTCCGGATGCTGTAAAATGAAATCTGTAATTTTTGGATACATTTCGTCCCGCTTGCTCCATTCGCTTTGAAGATATAAGGTGCAGTTTGCCGAAACTTTTGCCGCCTGTTCTTCCGCAAACTTGAAATCATTATTATTGAAAACAATCATTTTAAGCTCATGAGCTTTCTGATAAATTTCTTCTTTTGGAAGTCCTGTTTTCTTTGGTGAAAGGGTAATCCAATCGATTTGTCCGCTCATCGGATATGCTCCCGAAGTTTCGATATGTACCGTGCATCCCAATTCTTTTAATTTGGATGTTAAAATATTTAAGTTCCACATTAAGGGTTCGCCGCCTGTTAAAACAATTGTCTTACAGTGACTTGCGGCAGTTTCTGCAATTTCTTCTGCATTCATTAACGGATGTAAATTCGGGTCCCAGCTTTCCTTCACATCACACCAATGACACCCAACATCGCAACCGCCTAATCTAATGAAATAGGCTGCTTTTCCGGTGTGTGCTCCTTCTCCCTGAAGAGTGTAAAAATGCTCCATCACCGGGAGCATTTTACCTTCTTTTAATAAAATATCTTCTTCTATTTTCATTTTAAAATTAGTCGTTATAGACTGAAGTTTTGTAAGCAATGATGGTGTTTTTCATCAACATCGCTCTTGTCATAGGCCCAACTCCTCCCGGAACCGGCGTGATCCAGCTTGCTTTTGCGGCACAGCTGTCAAAATCTACGTCACCAGCCAAATAATATCCTTTTGGAGAATCGTCGTCTACCCTTGTGATACCTACGTCTACAATCACGGCTCCTTCTTTGATCATCTCTCCTTTTAAGAAATGAGGATCACCCAAAGCTGTGATTACGATGTCTGCTTTTTTAGTATATTCTTCGATGTCTTTTGTGTAAGAGTGCGTCAAAGTTACCGTTGAATTTCCTGGAAAATCTTTTCTTCCCATCAAAATACTCATTGGCCTTCCCACGATTTTACTTCTACCGATGATTACGCAATCTTTTCCTTTGGTTTCAATATTATATCTTTCCAATAATGTTAAAATTCCGAACGGTGTTGCAGGTAAGAAAGTATCCATTTCCAACGCCATTTTCCCGAAATTTTCGGGGTGGAAACCGTCAACATCTTTTCTTGGATCAATTGCGTTGATGATTTTTTCCTGATCGACCTGATCCGGTAAAGGCAACTGAACGATAAATCCGTCAACTGCTTTTGATTTATTTAATTCATCGATTTTTTCCAATAATTCAGATTCAGAAACCGTGCTTGGAAATTTGATTAAGCTCGATTGAAATCCTACTTCTTCACAGTCTTTCACTTTAGCATTTACATACGCCTTGCTCGCTCCGTTGTTCCCAACAAGAATAGCCACCAAATGCGGTGCTCTTCTTTTGCTTTCAAGGATTTTATCAACTTCAACCTTGATTTCTGCTTTTATTTCTTTGGATACTTTTAATCCGTCAAGAATTTCTGCCATTTTACTTTTTAAATTAGATGTTAGATTTTAGAAGTTAGATATTAGAATTAGGCTTACTTTCATTTCACCGATCCTGCATCTACTTATTATCATTTTATTTATTTCCTTTATAATAATTAATCAACCCGTTTGTAGAACTGTCATGAGAGTTAATGTTCTCATTATTTTCAAGTTCCGGAAGTATTTTATTAGCTAAAACCTTCCCTAATTCTACTCCGAACTGGTCGAAGCTGAAAATATTCCAAATCACTCCCTGAACAAATATTTTATGCTCATACATCGCAATTAATTGCCCTAATGAAAATGGAGTTAATTCATTAAAAATAATTGAATTTGTCGGCGTATTTCCGTGGAAGACTTTATAATTTAACAAGAAATCAATTTCTTCGTCAGATTTCCCTGAGTTTTTCAATTCTTCTTCAACTTCTTCTTCTGTTTTTCCGAAGGCAAGTGCTTCAGTCTGAGCGAAAAAGTTAGCTAATAATTTATCCTGATGATCAGAAACTTTGTTTGGACTTTTCGCATACGCAATAAAATCAGCAGGAATCAATTCTGTTCCCTGGTGAATTAATTGATAGAAAGCATGTTGTCCGTTTGTTCCCGGCTCGCCCCAAATGATTGGTCCGGTTTCATAATCTACGAATTCACCGTTTCTGTCGACACATTTTCCATTACTTTCCATGTCGCCCTGTTGAAGATATGCTGCAAATCTGTCCAAATATTGTGAATAAGGAAGAATTGCATAGGTTGTTGCAGCGTAGAAATTACGATACCAAATTCCGATCAATCCCATTAGAACAGGTACATTTTCAGCAAAATCCGCTGTTTGGAAATGTTGGTCTGTATCAAAAGCTCCTTTTAATAATTGCTCAAAATTTTCATATCCAACTGAAAGAACGATGCTTAAACCAATCGCGCTCCAAAGTGAATATCTTCCGCCAACCCAATCCCAGAATTCAAAGATGTTTTCCTCCGCGATTCCGAAGTCTTTAACTGCTTGAACATTAGTTGATAAAGCCACAAAATGTTTGGCAACATCTTCTTGTTTTCCGGCTTTTAAAAACCAGTCTTTTGCTGAGTTTGCATTCGTCATTGTTTCCTGCGTCGTAAACGTTTTAGAAGCAATGATAAATAAAGTTGTTTCAGGATTTAAATTTTTAACAACTTCTGCAATATGGTTTCCATCCACGTTGGAAACAAAATGAACATCCAATCTTGTTTTAAAATGCTTTAAAGCTGAAACCACCATCACAGGTCCTAAATCTGAACCTCCGATTCCGATATTGACAACATCGGTAATTTCTTTTCCGTTAAAACCTTTATGTTCTCCTGAAATAATGCTTTCAGAGAAAGATTTCATGTGGTCAAGAACTCTTTTGATCTGAGGCTTGATGTTTTCGCCGTCAACTAAAATTTCTTTATCGGAAAAATCCCTTAAAGCTGTATGCAGAACTGCTCTTCCTTCAGTTTCGTTGATTTTATCGCCTGAAAACATCTTAGAAATAGCATCTTTCAACTGACATTCTTCCGCCAGATTCAATAAAAGCTCTTTTGTTCTTGAATCAATTAAGTTTTTAGAATAATCGAAGAGAAAGTTGTCTCTTTTTAATGAAAATTCGTTGAAACGGTTCGGATTATATTGAAAAAGCGTTCTCAAATCAAAATCGTTGTTTGTAAAATGCTCATCAAGAGCTTTCCAGCTGTTGGTTTGGGTAGGATTTATTTTTGATAGCATATGTTTTGAAATTAAGGTTTAAAGCGTAGGATTTAGGATCTTGAATGTGCCAAATCCTTATGCAATATTATTGATCTGCAAATTTACGGAATTTTACTCCAATGATGTTAATTGATGATTAAAAATCAGGTTGCGGCTTTACAGGATTAACTTTAAATGATTACTTTTAAGTTTAAAATTTATTAAAATGGCCATCAACAGAAGAGATTTTATTAAAAAATCAGGGTTGGGATTTGGTTTCTTTACCTTGCCTTCTCCTGCAAAATTTTTATACATAAATGATTACATTTCGAAAAGACCGAATATCAATCAAAGGAAATTCACTTCTCAAGCCGTTGAAAATACGATTAAAACTGTCAAAAAATCTATTGCTGATCCGGAATTGGCTTGGATTTTCGAAAACTGTTTTCCCAATACTTTAGATACGACGGTAAAATTTTACCAGAAAAATAATAAGCCATACACTTACGTAATCACAGGAGACATTGATGCCATGTGGCTTCGGGATTCTTCGGCTCAGGTTTTTCCTTATCTGAATCTTGCGAATGAAGATGAAAAACTGAAAAATCTATTGAAAGGCGTTATTAATAAGCAGGTTGAATGTGTTCTTCTCGATCCTTATGCGAATGCTTTTTTTGATGATGCAAGTAAAACAAGTGAGTGGAAAGATGATTCCACACAAATGAAACCCGGAATTCACGAGCGAAAATGGGAGATTGATTCTTTGTGTTACGTGATGCGACTGTCTTACAATTATTGGAAAATTACAGGAGATTCTTCCGTTTTTGATGCAGATTGGAAAAAAGCAATGCTTTTGATTTTGCAGACTTTTAAAGAACAACAGCGAAAAGATTCAAAAGGGCCATATAAATTTCAAAGATCGAACGGAAATCCATTGGATACACAATTTGCCAGCGGTTTTGGGAATCCTACAAAGAAAGTAGGGTTGATTCATTCGATGTTCCGGCCTTCTGATGATGCAACTTTTTATCCGTTTTTGATTTCTTCCAATATGTTTGCGGTGGTTTCTTTACGGGAAACTGCAGAAATTTTTTCTAAGATTTTAAAAGATGAAAATTCTTCAATTCAATTTAAAAATTTAGCAAAAGAAGTGGATGAAGCCATTCAAAAATATGCGATTTTAAATCATCCTGAAGCTGGAAAAATTTACGCTTTGGAAATCGATGGTTTCGGAAATGCTTTGTTTATGGATGATGCGAATGTTCCGAATTTGCTATCAATTCCGTATTTGGGTTATGCTTCAAAAGACGATGAAGTGTATAAAAATACCAGAAAATTTTCTTTGAGTCAGGCAAATCCGTGGTTCAGCTCCGGGAAATTTGCGAAAGGAATTGGCGGTCCACATATTGGAGAACACAAAATCTGGCCGCTCGGTTTGATTATGCAGGCTTTGACGACGGATGATGAGGAAGAAATTATGTATTGCTTAAAAACTATCAAAGCAACGCACGCCGAAACGGGATTTATCCATGAATCTTTTGATGTCGACAACCCGAAAGATTTTACAAGATCCTGGTTTGCGTGGGCGAATACACTTTTTGGTGAGCTGATTCTTCATTTATATAAAACAAAACCTGAAATTCTGAAAAGAAAATTTTAAAATAAAACCTCCAAAAGGTGGAGGTTTTATGTAAAATCTAAAATGAGTTATAAACTTTTTGTTTAACCGCAAAAGAAACAAAAGCTATGATATTTTATTATTTTTAAATAGTAGAAAACAGAAGTTTTCAAAAGAATAAAAATCAAAGATTTTTGAAGCTTATGTGTTCTTAATTGCGGCTTTTTGAATAAACTTAAAATATCTAACATGTTAAGCTTTTATCTCTTTTGCGGTTAAACAAAAAGTTTAAAATATATTGATAACCATAATGTTAGGACCGTTTATATTTCGGTGGTTATTTGTTCTTTATTAGCAGGTTTTCTTTTTCTTAAAAAATAAACAATCACAGCTCCGATTAATAAAATTGGCCAAATCATAATTAATCCCACAGCAATTTTTTGGATTAAATAAAACCCTTCTACAAAAGCATTTTTCGCATCATAAATGAAATTGGACTTGTATTTATTGTCAATGTTTTTTGTATTTGTAATGGCGATTTCTGCAGTGCGAAGTTTAGGTTCTTTGATGTAAATATCGATTGTGCTGTATTTCAGATGGTCTGTAACATCCATATTGGCCAATTGTTGTTGATTTTCTTCCGACATATTGTCGTTATCTAGGGTAACTTTATCCTTATTGGCTTTTAACTGAGAAATATTTTCACTTGTTTTTTTTATTCTTTTACCTTCCAATTCTGCATATTTGATGCTTGAAGTGACATCTTCGGCATTAATTGATCTTGAATTCAGGAATAATTTTTTATCATTAATTAAGGTTAAAAGTGCTCCTAATTTGTCAGTTGGGACCCGAACCTGCATTCTGTTTTCCGTCTGATATTTTTTTACCAGCATCGCATCATCATTCGAAGTATTATAAGTATCTTCCGAAACTACATTGCTCTGTAAATTGCTGTTCGTAACAAACCCACCCAATTCCTGAACCGATTTTTCAATGGAAATTGTGGCTTCGTACACGTCTTTCACTTCCATATTGACATCTGCGGTTTTGATGAACTGCTTGTCTTTTACTTTCATGGTTGCTGCCGAAGAAACACTGTCGGAAACAACAACTGCTGCTGAATCTGCCGCTGCGGATATTTCATAATCTGCTGTAGTTTCTCCTTTTTTACATGAATAAATTCCCAATAAAAGTGCTGTTGCGATTGATAATCTGATGTAAGTGGTTTTCATAATATTGATTTTTAAATGTTTGCTTACTCCAAAGTTCTACCTGAATCGTTTGTAATGTTTGAAAATCACGAGTAAAAAAATTGTAAATGATTCAAGTTGATTTAATGAATTAAATATCAATGTTTTGTAAAATAAATTAAAGGAAATGCCCTTGTTTTCGGATTAATTTTTGCTTACCTTTTACAAGTCAAACACACAACAAATTATTATGTCAAATACTTTTTCTAAAATCAGGAACGCAATAGAATTGTTCAGGTCAATAGATTTTGATCAGTTGAGCGAAATTTCTCAAAAGGTAAACCTTCCAAAGCTCATGGAAAATTTTTCTAAGCTTGACAATAAACAATTAAGCGGGATGATGAAAATGCTTGACCCGAATAAAAAGAAGAAAGAGCTTCCGCCAATTGATGGTGATTTCTACGATATTTACCACACTTTATCTCCTGAACAACGGGAAATTCAATTGCAAGTAAGAGCATTCATGGAAAAAGAAGTGAAGCCTTTGGTGAATCATTATTGGCTGAGAGACGAATTTCCACATGAATTAATTCCAAAATTTCAAAAACTAAATATTTGCGGCGTAACGTATGAAGGTTACGGTTGTCCCGGAATGCCTTTTTTAATGGAAGGTGTTCTGGCGATGGAGATGGCACGTGTTGATGCTTCCATTGCGACTTTTTTTGGTGTACAATCCGGATTGTCGATGGGTTCGATTTACATTTGCGGTTCGGAAGAACAAAAGCAAAAATGGCTTCCTCAAATGCAAAAATTTGAAAAAATCGGTGCATTTGGTTTAACGGAGCCGGAAGTTGGTTCCGGAGCGGCGGGAGGTTTAACCGTAACCTGTAAAAAAACTCCTGATGGCTGGATTTTAAATGGCCAGAAAAAATGGATCGGAAATGCGACTTTTGCTGACTTAATTATTATATGGGCAAGAGATTTAGATGATGGCGAAGTAAAAGGTTTTATTGTTGAAAAAGATAATCCCGGCTATTCTGTTGAGAAAATTAAAGGAAAAATGGCGCTGAGAATCGTTCAAAACGGATTAATTACATTGAAAGATTGTGTAGTTACAGAAGAAAACAGATTACAAAATGCCAATTCTTTTAAAGATACCGCAAAAGTTTTGAGAATGACCAGAGCCGGAGTTGCATGGATGGCAACAGGTTGTGCAAGAGGAGCTTACGAAAGTGCTTTGAGCTACACAAGAACGAGAGAACAGTTTGGGAAACCGATTGCTTCTTTCCAGATGATTCAGGGGCATTTGGTGGAAATGTTGTCAAATCTTACGGCGATGCAGACGATGGTTTTCAGGCTTTCTGAAATGCAGGATGAAGGAATTTTAAAGGACGAACACGCTTCTTTAGCCAAAGTTTTCTGTACGATGAGAACACGAGACATTGTTTCCAGAGCCCGCGAAGTGATGGGCGGAAACGGAATTCTGCTTGAATATGATGTGGCAAGATTTGTCGCCGATGCAGAAGCTATTTATTCTTACGAAGGAACGAAAGAAATTAACTCACTGATCGTCGGAAGATCGATTACGGGTTTCAGTGCATTTGTTTAAAGGGTCAATAGTCAATTCGCTTTGCTTGTCAATTTTTAAAATTCACTTGCGTAGCAAAATTGATATTGACCATTCACATTTATCAGCTTACTAAATGCTTATATTTTTCTTTATTGTCGATAATCATCCAAAGATTGATTAGGAATAAAATACCGCTTATTGTCATTCCCATTGTGGATTTATCCATTGTGAAAACGTGAACTACAATTCCTACCATTACCGGTAAAATTATGATAGCTCCCAAAGCTCTTGTTTTAGGGAAAATAAAAAGAAGTCCGCCAATAATTTCCACAATTCCTACCAATGGCATTAGCCAGCTTATTTCTCCGAAAGCAGCGAAAAGCTTCATTTGTTCAGGTGTAGGCTTGGGTGCCGGCATGTAATTTAAGAATTTGTTTAATCCGGCATTGATAAACATTAGCCCAAAAATAAGGGACAGAATAAATTTTACGATTTTCATGTTTGATAATTTTTTATCAAATTTAAATAAAATTCCAATCCGTTAATTAAAATTGAATTAAATTTTAAAATCATTACCAAATAACCGTAATTTATTACTCATTGCCCATTACCAATTAGTCATAATCAGTCCATTTCCTCTAATGTAATATTCTTTGAAATTTTGTACTTTTTTCTCTTTTTGTGAGGCCTTTCTTCTTCACCGAGTAATCTTCCCCAAGGCTGTAAACCTTCCACTCTTTCGAAAATAATTTTAAGAATTGCGATTGCCGGAATACACAGAAACATTCCCGCAATACCCCACAGATGTTCGCCAATTACAATTCCGATGAAAGAAAATAAGGCATTGATTTTCACTTTTGAACCCACCACAAACGGTAAAATAATATTTCCGTCAACAATATGTACGCCGACGTATCCGATAATTACATAAATACAAGTCGACGGAGTAGTTGTAGCAAAAGCAATAAAGCAGGAAATTAGCAGGGCAATACAAATACCCAGATACGGAATTACATTTAATAAACCTGTTAAAATCCCCAAAAGAATAGCATATTTTACGCCTAAAACCGCCAGAACAATTGATGTAAGGATTGAAACAATGATCACCTGAAGGCAAAGTCCGATGATATATTTTTTCGTCATCACACGAACTTCATTTACGACTTCCTGAACGCTGGCTTTATGTTTTTCGTTGAAAACCGTTACAATAAAATTATTTAAAACTCTTCTATAATTTAAAATGAAAATAAAAAACAAAATAAAGAAAACAATAAAACCCAGACCCGTTGAAAATATTCCGAAGGTAAAGCCCAAAATCACTGCGGATGAAGAAAGAAGCTTATCCAATCCCTGATCCAGATAATCAAGCTGCTCATCAATTTTTACATGAAAAGTGTCCGAAACCCAATTCTGAAGATCATTAAAAACGTTGGTAAACTGTACTCTCAGATGCGGAAGATCTTTACTGAAATCAGAAAGCTGCGATCCGAAAAAATAAACCAGCCCCGTTAAAATAATCAGCATAATCATTACAGAAGCAATAGTAGACAAAGATCTTGTGAGCCTTAATCTTTTCTCCATAAAAGTAGCGACAGGCAAAAAAAGCATAGCCATCAGAAACGCAAGGAAAAAAGGAGCTAAAATACTCTCCCCCAAAGCCAAAAGGTATCCAATACCGATAATCGACATGACAACAAGGGTAAGCTTTACAAGAAAAGGTAATCGAATAAAATTCATAATTTCAAAATCTGCTGCATAAAAATAAGAAAAACCCTCCGATTTAAAGGGTTTATCTTATTAATTAACGTTTATTCTTTCCATAATGTTCGAAAATTCCATACCGTCGAGAAAAGCAACGACATCGGTGATTTTCCCATTTTTCATTTTCATGTACCATGAATAAGATGACCGGTAGGATTTGTCATCCAAAGCAGTAGCTTCGCCGTCCCACAAAGCAATGATCATATCTTTGTCAGCGAAAATATTTCGCACAGTTGGTTTTATTTTAACCTTTAATTTTTTATTTAAAGGAATAATAATTTCATCCAAAAACTGCTGTTTCGAAGTATAAATTAAGGTGTAGAACCTGTAATTTCCCAATGCATATCGTCATTCAAAAGATCGAAAAAGTTTCCGTTTCCGTCTTGCCAGTTTTGAAAAGCTTTGGTGATAATTTCTTTATTTGAAAGCTCTTCTTTGCTGTAGTTTTGGGCTTCTGAGGTCGAAAAAGTAATCATGGTGAATAGTATTAGTAAAATTTTCATTAGGATTAATTTTAAAGTTGATTTTAATTATTAAAACAAACCCGAAAAATTTTCAGGCTTGTTTTATTTTTAAGAATTAAATTGTGTTTTCCCAAGCTTTTACCTGATGATCTTTCAACATATCTTCAATTGCTTTTGGAACCACATTTCTAAATTTTCCTTCATCAGAAGGTACGATTTCAATCATACGGTCGATCATTTCCTGAGGATCCATTTTTCCTTCCGGCGTGGCAAAGAAATCATCAAAACCTTTTCTTAAATCTGCTCTTTTTGTGAAATTAACTTCATCATCCAACCAACGGAACGGATTGTCTGCCATTGTTTCATTATAACCCGTATAATAAGCTCCCGGATTGATGGTTTGTACTTTGATTCCGTAAGATGAAAGTTCTTGTTGCATCGCTTCTGCAAAGGCTTCCAAAGCGTGTTTTGTAGAAACGTAAGTTCCCCAGTTTGCAGGTGTGAACAGGCCTCCCATTGAAGATGTAAACACTACTTTCCCTTTTTTGCCTTCTCGCACCCATCTTTGAACCACGCCTTGTGTAAGAATTAAAGGTAAAAAGACATTTACTTCGTAATTTTTTCTCACGATGTCAACGGGGATTTCCCAAACCGGACCGGCCTCTCCCATTCCTGCGTTGTTCCAAAGGATGTCGAAATCCCATTTTAAAGCTTGCTTAATGTCGTACTGATCGGTAAGATCCAGACGTTCTACTCTTACTTTATCTGATAAGCCTAAGGCTGCAACTTCTTCTCGAAGTGGTGTTACCTGTGATGAAACGTGAACTGTTGCGATAATGTTGTGTCCGTTTTTTGCCATTCCGATTGCTGCTCCTTTTCCAAATCCTGTACCTGCTCCTGTGATTAAAATTGTTTTAGTTTCCATTGTTTTAAAATTTTTAGTGATTAATTATTAAGTTTAAATTTTTAAGTATTGAATTAATTTTGGTTTAAAATTTCCGCTCCGGCTGTTGCGATTTGAAGGTCCTCTGCAACTGCGCCTCCTGAAACTCCGATATAACCAATAATTTCGTTGTTTTTAAGAATGGGAAGCCCGCCTGCAAAACCGACTAATCCGCCGTTGGTGGCTGTCATTCCGTAGGTTCCGGCTTCCGGTTTTAGGTATTCACCTACGTTTTCGCTGCTTGTTCTAAAAAGACTGGCCGTTTTTGCTTTTTTGATCGCGATGTCCATTGATCCTAAAAAAGCGTCGTCCATTCTTTCAAAATTTTTCATGCGCCCTGCTGTATCCAAGATCGCAATGTTCACATTTACATTCAGTTGTATTGCTTTTACCCTTGCCTGTTGTACAACTTGTCTTGATTCGTTGAGATTGATTTCCATAATGTTATTTTTTAAATTTTGTTTTGTTGTTTCATTTTGTTATTGCAAAGTTGCATCAGTTTGAGACGGATTTTTATAGGAAAAAAATGCCCGTTTTTATGAAAATCAAACCTTTGGAGAATCTTATAGGATTTTTTTAACTTTATGAATTAAAACTTTTCCATAGCCATGAAAACAACTTTAGACCTTAAAGAAATAGATCTTCTCCGCAGCTTTCCGGATCTCACCCCGATCTACAGGGAAGCGCATGATTCTAAACAGATTAAGATTTTTAACCGTGAGATTGAAGATTGTAGAAATTATCTTTCCGCCAACAGAAGAGACTTTTATAAAATTCTAATGATTACAGGAGGTGACGGAATTTTTACTTTAAGTTTAAATAAATATCTGATCGATAAACCGACAATGATTTTCATTCATCCGAATGATATTATCTCATGGCAGAAAACTTCGGGAGAATCGGCGGGATATTATTTATTGTTTAAAAAAGACTTCATTAATCATCATCCGATGTTGAAATCTACGATAGAAAGACTGGCTTTATTTAATGACAAATCAAAAAGCGTGATTTGTGTTGAAGAAAATGATCTGCCGGGATTTATCCGGCTTTGGGAAAGTATGTACAACGAACAGGAAAATCAGTTGGGAGATGAGGCAATTCAGGCTTATATTCAATTATTAATGATTGACAGCGCGAGAATGTCAAAGTTTGTCATGCCCGAAAGTATGGGTGAAGATTACGATCACATTCACCGGTTTTTCGGCTTATTGGAAGAAGAAGTTTCGAATATTAATTATGAAAAACCAATTAAATTAAGAACCGCACAGGAATTTGCAGATTCTCTAAAGCTTCATCCCAACTATTTAAATAGAATTCTCAAAAAACGAACAGGTCAAAATGTAAGCAAACATATTAAAGGAAGGCTCTTAGATGAATGCAAAGCACTTCTTTTACAAACATCCTGGACGCTAGAGCAGATAAGTTACGCTGTAGGATTTTCCGACCAGCCGAATTTCAATTTTTTCTTTAAAAAGAATACTGGCTTTACCCCGAATGCTTTTAGAAAAGGGGTTTTCCAGTGATTTACATTTAATTATTTTTTCGTTCATCAAAACCTAGTCCATGGCTATTTTTCTCAAGCTGATGGAGCAATATCTTGTTTCGTCTGAAACTCTTTGTTTATTTTTTAGCAAAATTGTGAATGAAAAGAGAGGCAAAAATAGCCTCTCTTGTTGGGTTGTTGTATATTTTGAATCTTTTATTAACCACCCCGTCAAAATTCAAAGAATTTTTGCCACCCCTCCAGAGGAGGGGAATTTTGTGGCGCTATAACTTCGTTTATTTAATGATCATTTTTTGGATGGCAATTCCGGTGTCGGATTTTAGATGAACTAAATAAGTTGCGGAAGGATAATTTGCTTTTAACTCATAAGTACCATTTTCATTTTTTAATTTAAATGAATCCATTTTTTTGCCGCTCATATCGTAGATTGTGATTTCTCCGTTTTTAGCTTTGTGATAAATTAATTTTGCCAAGCCGTTCTTCACAGGATTATCTGCAATTTGTAATGACAGCTTGTTTTCTGCATTTTCATCAATGGTTGATAAACTTCCCACATAATTCCCAAAAATTCTGAATTCTCCCGGCTGAAGTGTAATCGGAGCCGTTGTGGAGGTAATATTTGAAACAGAATTGTCCATTAAATTCTGCCATTGTCCAACATAAGGAAAATAAGGAACAACGTTTTGAGATGCTGTTGTATAATTTGCTAATACAACGATATTTTTAACTCCATTCGTGAGCGTATTATCGTAAACGTAAATTCTGGTGATTAAGCCGTCAGGATCGTTTGCGAGGTTATTTGATTCTACACTATAAGTTTTTGATTTGAAAACCGGATACGTGTTTCTGATGTTGATAATTTTCGCCCAAGTATCATAAACCGCTTTTCTATTGGCATTCGTATCATAACCTAAAACGAAAGCGATTGGCTTTTCATCGGTTCTGCAACCGCTGTTGATCGACCCGTCCGGACATCTGTTGATACTGAATTCGTACCCCAATTCGCCGAATTGCCAGATCATTTTCGGGCCTGGAATAGTAAAAAATGTAGCCCCGAAGGTTTTCATTCTTTCAAGAGCTGTGTTTAGGTTTTTAACGCTGTAAGAACCATTGATTGCTCCATATTCAAGATTTTTGAACATTAATCTTTCCTCGTCATGGCTTTCACCATAGCCAACCGCATGCATATATGTAAAACCGTGAAACGTATGATTCATCCTGTCATAATTGCTGTTTTCCTTGTAACCCATGGTGTTTTGGTTGTAAGGCTCGGTTTGCTTGTTCCAGAGCATTACGCCCTTCCCTTCTGCGACTCTATAATTCGCCCATTGCTGTTCTTCCTGATCTGTTCCCAAATGCTCAAAGATCATGTAAGAATTCGGATCGATGGCCCATTGTCTGTCGGCGTAGTATTTTAGAATATCAACTCTATCCTGCTGATAAGCATTGGTACAAGTTTCATCATTCTCAGAACAGCTTTGCGTGAATCCTTTTGTTAAATCCCAACGGAAACCATCAATTTTATATTCTGTTAACCATTGTTGAAGACATCTTTCAACGTAATATTTAGTTGAAGCACTTGTATGGTTAAAATCATTGAAAACATTGTACGAATGTTTCGGAACTGTATTAAAATAAGGATTATTGGCTGCAATATTTCCGTACCCGTCTCCATCCGGATCTACGTTCCAAAGCCTTGCCAGTGGAGAACGTCCCGTTGCATGATTGAAAGCAACATCCAAAATTACGGCAATACCGTTCTGATGGCACAAATCAACAAACTCTTTGAACTTTTCAGGGGTTCCGTACGCTTTATCCAAAGCATAATGAAATGATGTATTGTAGCCCCACGAAAGATTTCCTTCAAATTCCATGATGGGTAGAAGTTCGATCGCGTTGATATTTAATCCTTTTAAATAATTGATTTTGTTGATTAATGACTGCCAATTTTTTTCCTGGGTAAAATCTCTTAATAACAATTCATAAACGACAAGATTTTCTTTTGCCGGCCTTGTGAAATTGGTCACCTGCCAGTTGTAAGGAGCCTGTCCTGTTTTAAATATAGAAACCTCAAATCCCTGTCCAGCCGGAAATGCCGGAAGGTTTGGATATGTTGAAGATGAAATCCACTGATCGTCATAAGAAGATAAAATCTGTGAAGAATATGGATCTGCAACCTTCTTCAAGTCATTGGTTCTGTATTGGAAGGTGTATAATTGTTGTGGAGTTAAACCACTTAATTCAATCCAATATAAATTCGGATTTGCGGTATCTCTTTTCATTAAAAAAGCATCATTCACCGTCCAGTTGTTGAAGCTTCCGATCACATGAACGAAATTTTTAGTTGGCGCATATAAAGCTAAGCCTACTTTAGTATTATCTGTTGGATGATAATTGATTCCCTGTCTTATCCAATTTGGAATTGCTTCAGAGATAACCGTCCTTGGAATCTGTAAAATGAAGGTTGCATTTTTAGAATTTGAATTTGTATCTGTAGCGATCAGTTCCATGTCTGCATCCTGCGTCACGGTGTACGTGTAAGAGTATGAATTTGACGGTGTGGAAGTAGAATTTACAAGCGTTCCGTTTGCTTTTAACTGAAATGTTGCATTTACATTTGTTGTCGCTGTAATATTGATTGAACTTCCTGCAGAAACTGATGTCAAGCTGTTCGCGGCGGGATTTGTCATATTTATGTTTAAAATTCCGACGTTTACAAACGTATCAGATGTCTGATGAGCTCCTGTCTTATCTTTTAACAAAAACCCAAACCTTCCGATTCCCGTTCTACCGTAAAAAGCAGTTGGAGTGAAGGATAAAGAGTAAGTATCTGTAGTTGAGTTATAATTTAATTTATTCAATTCATTGGAATTGCTCCAGCTCCCGTTGGTAGGGCAATCCTGGCTGTTCTGATAACTTGTATCCAAAGACCAAGTCCAAATATATATCGTATTATTTGAAACTCCCCAGGCTGATTCATCAATCTGATTTCCAGGAATGCTTAAAGTAATGGCATCCGTTTCGTTGAAAGGATTTGGTGTGATTGTATAGCTTATCTGGCCGAAAACCAGAGCCATTGCAAAGAGCAACACACCGGAATAAAATTTCTTCATAAAAATTGCTTTTGTCGAGTTAGTGCTATACGAAATTAAAATATTTTTCGGCAATTATTCATCTTTTATTGAAAAAATACAGGTTTTAATTCCTTGAAATACTATGCATTAACGAATAAAATTATTCAATTTTAATTTAAGGCTTGTGTTTGTCTATTTTGGGGTTGAGTTTGTCCGTTTGATGTTGTTTTTAATGGTTTTGCATGAACAGCGTTACTACTTTTGGGGCATCAATTTTAAACAAATAATTATGTTTCACAACTCATTAACGTCAACAATATTTTACACCAAAAAATATTTGATCGCTACAGTTCTCGTTTTAATTTTTAATATAGGATTGAGCGCTCAGCAGACAAAATCTTCATTAGGAACATTAAAACAGATTGACGCAGGGGTCCTGAACATCGGCTATACAGAAGCCGGGCCTTCCAACGGAACTCCGGTAATTCTTCTTCACGGCTGGCCTTACGATATTCACAGCTAAGATGTGGTTCCGATGCTAACGGCAAAAGGCTACAGAGTAATTACTCCCTATTTGAGAGGTTTCGGGACGACACAATTTCTTTCTGACAAAACAATGAGAAACGGACAACAATCGGCGGTGGCGATGGATATTATTGCCTTAATGGATGCTTTAAAAATTGATAAAACAATTGTAGGAGGATTCGATTGGGGTGCGAGAACAGCGGATGTAATGGCTGCACTTTGGCCGGAACGCGTGAAGGGCTTGGTTTCGGTAAGCGGATATTTGATTACTAATCTTGAGTTTAATAAAAACCCTTTGCCTCCGACAGTGGAATCAGGATGGTGGTATCAATATTATTTTTCAACGGCTCGTGGTGAAAAAGGGTATAGAGAAAACACGTATGAATTCAATAAATTAATCTGGAAAACCGCTTCACCATTATGGAATTTTGACAAACCAACTTATGATCAGACAGCGCAATCTTTCAATAATCCGGATCATGCAGCGATTGTCATTCACAATTACCGTTGGAGATTATCTTTGGCAAAAGGAGAAACAAAATATGATGAACTGGAGAAAAAACTTTCCACAAGACCTGTAATTTCAGTTCCTTCGATCACGATAAGCAGTGATTTTGACGGAGCGGCCATCGATGGAAAAGCCTATGCAGATAAATTTACAGGAAAATATTCTCATAAAATTTTAAAAGGAATCGGGCATAATGTTCCCCAGGAAGATCCGAAATCGTTTGCTGATGCGATAGTTGAAGTAGATGGATATTCAAAATAATTCACAATTAATAAATAACAATCTAAAATTTTTTTAACAATGGAAAATAATCAAACTTTAAGCGCAGAAAAAGTATTATACACAGGAAAAACTCACACAACAGGTGGCAGAGAAGGATTTTCTAAAAGCTCAGACAATAATCTGAATATAAAACTTTCCACTCCGGGCGGAAACGAATCCGGTACCAATCCTGAACAGCTTTTTGCTGCAGGCTGGTCGGCTTGTTTTATCGGAGCGTTGGGAATAGCTGCCAGAAAAAGAAAGATTAGGCTTTCACCTGAAACAGCGGTAGATGCAGAAGTGGATCTTTGCATGAATGATGATGCTTATTTTCTACAGGCTCGATTGAATGTTACCCTTCCGGGAATTGACAATGAAACGGCAAAATTGCTTACCGAAGAAGCACACCAAACCTGTCCGTACTCTAAAATGTCGAGAGGAAATATTAATGTAGAAATTAATATTATGTAATTTTTTTCAGAATTTACCTATATTTTTTAAACAGAATCCGGCGCGGGCCTTCGGCCCGCGCCGGATTTCTTAAATGTAACTAAAAAGAACTAATATGAAAACAAAAGGCTTATGAAAAGCCCTTTGTCAATCAATCAAAATATTTGGAAATTAATTTTTTACTACTTTTTTAGAAATTACCTGTCCGTTCTTTAATTTTAATTCTACAATGTACATTCCGTTGGGAAGACCTTGCATATTAATTTGATTATTAGAGAATTGAACATCTATTTTTTGTCCTACAACATTAATGATGTTTACGGTTTCAATCGATGAATCTGTCTTTATATTCAAAATTCCGTTGGTGGGATTTGGATATATTTCGATTAAATTGATTTTAAGATTTACATCTGAAGTTGCCAATCCTGTGAAATCTTTGGTACATCTTACCGATTCTCCCTGTCCTCTCGCTCCGCCGGAAGTTGGAGTAACAATAGTTGATCCCACATATAAAAATTTTCCACCCGTATTTGCGGTGTCTGAACTCCAGAAATATCCTCTTTGGCCGACAAATGCGAAATTCCCGGTAGTATTGCTTCTATTTCCTCCCGCAGGCAACTTCAAATAACTTGCGAAAGCCGTTGCAGGATTTGCGATTCCTTCTGCGCTTACCAATGTCACCCATTCCGCTGTTGAAGGAAGTCTCCAGCCTTGTCCGATAGCTTTACATGGATCTACACCGACTGCCGAAGTCACTTCTGTGGTATTATTTGCATTCCAGCCATCGCTTGTGGCATTGGTTGCCCACCATGAACCGGAACCAGAGCCAACGATGAATGAGCTAATCCCCGCCAATCCTGCCGGAGAATTTGCAGAAGGTACCGTTGCTGTAGCAGAATTCCTCAACTGATGTCCGTCGTCCCATCTTCCCCACTGGAAAAGATCTCCGTAAGAATCTGCATCATCGAATGAAGAAGCTACTTTTGAACTTCCTAAGTTTTGCTGAAGCCAAACTTTTCCGTCCGCACCTCTTACGGTTGTATATGTAACAGATTGCCCTCTGTAATTGAAGGTTACGCAACCAAGATCTCCCGTATTTGTTCCCGGATCGGTACATTGTTGGGCATTTATATAACCTGCCGTACTCATCAACAACCCTAAACCCATTCCAATTTTCCGTACTGCAACTTGTAATTTTCCAAACATAAGTAATATTATTTTTATTTATTCTAAATTATATTTAATTTTGCGCAAAATTAGTTGACTTTATTAACCTCAGGTTATCATTTCCAACCTTTTTGTTATCTGATATTCAGCTATTATTTGAAATTGTACCATGCCCGTAAACCGTTCGTATGAAGAATCAATCATATAAAGGATTATTGTTCAGCTCCGAAGACATTAAAATTTTTATGGAGGAAGACTTATGTCCTGAAAAAATTTCGCCTTCGATTATGAATGGGAATAAATTGAGTTTTAATATTCTGTTTTTTCTAAGCCCAAATATTAATCTTAAAGCTCAAAATTGTGAGAACAAGTTTTTGTTTAAAAAGAATCAATATATTCTTCATTATTCCTCACATGAAAATATTGCCGAATTATGGACGGAAACTCAGGAAACTTTAAAATATCTTCAGATTCAAATCAATTATAATTATATTGTCAACCTCATCAATCCTGAAACAAACAAAGAGAGCGCTGACATTCTGGAACGCATGGTAAAAAACGATTATATTTTTCTCCACAAGCAGACATCTCCCAGTATGGCAGTTGAAATGCAAATGATCGTAAGTGAAATTATAAGCTATTCTAAAAAAGGAATAATCCAGAAATTATTTGTTGAAGCTAAAATTATTAAACTTTTAATTCTAATTTTTGAACAGTTTAATGAAAAAAATACAGCTCAGGAAACTCCAAAAACTCCTTTACTGATCAAGAATTTTGTTGATGAAAACTATCATAAAAACATCAAAGTTGAAGAAATCGGAAAACTCATTGGTATCAATCAAAATAAAATCAGAAAAGAATTCAAGGCTCAATATCATATTACTGTAAGTGATTATATCGCAGAATTAAGAATGTTGAAGGCCAAGAAAATGATCATCAACAAAGAAATAATGATCAAAGAAATCGCCATAGAATGCGGTTATGATTATGTGCAAAATTTCACCAGGGCTTTCAAAAAGAAGTTTGGAATCTCCCCTGAAAAATTAAGAACACAATAAAAATGAAAAACCACTTAAAAAAATTAAGTGGTTTAATATATGTTGTTTTGCTTTGATATTGCTTTCTCAGAATTCATGTGAGAAAACAATGACAATCAATTAATGATGTCCGTGTCCGTGATCATCGTGTAAGAAAGGACCGTTACCTTTAGGGCTGCTGTAGATTACCTCTACACCTTCCTGCTCATTAACTTGCTTTCTTCTGATATCTTCAGGGTCAAAAGGTTTTACTTTTCCGAAATATTCTTTCAAACCTTCTGTCAACCACATTGGAATTACCAATCCGAAGAACATAAAAATACACCAGAATCCAACAAGGAACATAATTACGAAGTAAACTGTCCATAGGAATTGGTAAAACGGCCAAAACGCTGATAAAATCGTTATCATTTCTTAAAGATTTTAGGCAAAAATAGGACTTTTTATTTTTGTACACAAAAGATATGTAGCCTATTTTATTATTTATTTTAATTTTAAACTAATTAAAAAACCGTTATCCTATTTTTTAGAATTATCCAGTACTGCTTTTGCCATATCCTTTACGATCTGAGTCGGGGAATGACAGTCGCAATTGCTAAACCCGATCACGTAAATATCTTCATCCGGAATATAGACTCCCATTGATTTGAAGCCGAAAATACTTCCTCCATGCTCTCTTGTCGGAACGCCGTTGATATCCTTCAAATGCCAGCCGTAACCGTAAGTAAATTCTTCATTGTTGTTAAGCCTGTATTTTGTAAAAGCTTTTTTCATGAATTTGGCATCAAGAATAAGATTTTTATTAATTGCATTTTGCCATTTCACCATATCTTCAACAGTAGACATCAGAGATCCCGACGCAAACGGAACACTGAAACTGATAACCGTTTTATTAACATATCCATCACTTTTCTGATGATATCCGTACGCTCTGTTTTTGATTATTTTTCTGTCGCTTGCATAATAGGAATTGTTCATTCCCGCTTTTTCAAAGATATTTTTTTTGATAAAATCTTCGTATTTCTCGCCGGAAACCAGTTCTATTAAATATCCCAATACAACATAACCCGAATTGTTATATTCAAACTTTTCACCCGGTTTGAAATCTACAGGTTCATTTTTAAAGAAATCTACCATCATTTTTGGAGACATTTCCTTTTGAGCAATTTCTGAAATTGATTTCATTTTCGTAAAATCTTTAATTCCCGAAGTATGCGTTAACAAATGATGTATCGTAATAGAATTCCCGGAAGGATAATCCGGAATGTATTTAGAAATTGGATCATATACACTCAATTTTCCTTGTGATTCAAGAATTAAAATGGAAACAGCCGTAAACTGTTTGGTCATTGATCCGATCTGGAAAACGTTATTCGGAGCCATATCAACATTAAGTTCAAGGTTGGCTTTTCCGAATGCTTTTTCATAAATGGTTTTCCCCTTTTTAGAAACAAGAAAAACTCCGCCCGGATCATTTTGATCTTTAAATTCAGTTTGTATAATGCTATCAATCTTTTTGTTAAGCTGTGCAAAAGAAAGATTAAAAGCACAAGTAGCAAGCAATACTGCCAGTAAAAAATTTTTCATAGATACTAATTTGTATTGCAAATGTACAATTAATAAAAGTACCATGCAATACAAAGTAGTATTTATGTTATTTGAATTTAATTTAAATCATTAATGCGCCAAAGCAGCAAAGAAATCATTTCCTTTATCATCCGTAATAATGAATGCAGGGAAATCTTTCACTTCAATTTTTCTTACGGCTTCCATTCCTAATTCCGGGAAATCTACCACTTCAACTGACAAAATATTGTCTTTCGCTAAAATCGCAGCCGGACCGCCGATCGAACCGATATAGAAACCTCCGTATTTATGACAAGCGTCTGTAACGTCTTTTGTTCTGTTACCTTTCGCCAGCATCACCATACTTCCGCCATGACTTTGGAATTCGTCTACATAAACATCCATTCTTCCTGCCGTTGTAGGCCCGAAACTTCCCGAAGCCATTCCTTCCGGAGTTTTTGCCGGTCCGGCGTAATAAATCGGGTGATTTTTGAAATATTCAGGCATTGGCTGTCCGCTGTCCAATAATTCTTTGATTTTTGCGTGAGCAATGTCTCTGGCAACGATCAAAGTTCCGTTTAATTTTAATCTTGTTTTGATTGGATATTTTGAGAGCTCAGCTAAAATTTCAGGCATTGGTTTATTTAGATCGATATCTACCGCTTCTTCCAAATGTGGCGGCGTTGCAGGTAAAAATCTCTTTGGATCCTGTTCCAATTGCTCTAAGAAAATACCTTCTTTTGTAATTTTCCCTTTGATATTTCTGTCTGCCGAACAGGAAACTCCCATTCCAACCGGACAAGAAGCAGCGTGACGAGGCAATCTAATCACTCTAACATCATGTGTTAAATATTTCCCTCCAAACTGAGCACCAATCGCACTTTCCTGACAAATTTTCTGAACTTTTGCTTCCCATTCCAAATCTCTGAAAGCTTGTCCAGCCTCATTTCCTTCTGTCGGAAGATTGTCATAATATTTTGCAGATGCTTTTTTCACCGCAGCTAAATTCGCTTCCGCAGAAGTTCCACCAATCACCAAAGCCAAATGGTAAGGCGGACAAGCAGCCGTTCCCAAATCTGAAATTCTTTCTTTTACAAAAGCTTCAAGCGATTTTTCGTTTAATAAAGATTTTGTTTTTTGATAAAGGAAAGTTTTGTTGGCAGAACCTCCACCTTTCGTTAAGAATAAAAACTCGTAATAATCTCCTTTTTTAGCATAAATATCAATCTGCGCCGGAAGATTTGAGCCTGAATTTTTTTCTTCAAACATCGTTAAAGGTACAACTTGAGAATATCTTAAATTTCTTTTTTGATAGGTATTGTAAATTCCTTTGCTTAAATATTCGCCGTCATCAACGCCTGTGTAGACATTTTCACCTTTTTTACCCATCACAATTGCCGTTCCTGTATCCTGGCAAGAAGGCAAAGCTCCTTCAACCGCAACCGCAGCGTTTTGTAATAAATTATAAGCAACGAATCTGTCATTATCTGTAGCTTCAGGATCGTCTATAATTCTTTTCAGACTTTCTAAATGTGAAGAACGAAGCATAAAAGAAACATCCGCCATTGCATCTTCAGCCAACAGCTCGAGGCCTTTAGGATCTACGGTTAAAATCTCTCTGTCACCCAGTTTTTCAATTTTTACATAATCTGATGTAAGCTTTTTATACACCGTATCATCTTTCTGAATCGGATACGGATCCTGATATCTAAATTCCATTCAATTTTTCTTTGGCTGCAAAAATACGGCTTACGCAAAAAAGCATGAGTAAAATCAGTGACTTAGATTGATATTTATAATGATTATAAATTGCGAGAGTTTTCATTTATATTTAACTTTATGGAAACTTATTTTAAACCACAAAAGTTTTAAACACATTAGTAATTTAAGTTAAATTAAATAGTGTTTTAAAAGAACACATTAGTTTCTGAAAATCTATAATTTTCATTTTTGTGAACTTTAAAGATTCTTATTATAAAATTTAAACTAAATCTTTTGTGCCTTTTGTGGTTAAATTAAAATTATAAAAATTTCAATCACAATGAATTACAGAATAGAAAAAGACACGATGGGAGAGGTGCAGGTTCCTGCGGATAAGTTTTGGGGTGCACAAACGGAACGTTCAAGAAACAATTTCAAGATTGGTCCGGAAAGTTCTATGCCACACGAAATTATCGAAGCTTTTGCTTATTTAAAGAAAGCTGCGGCCTTTACCAACACAGATTTGGGAGTTCTTCCCGCTGAAAAAAGAGATATGATTGCGAAAGTCTGCGACGAAATTCTGGAAGGAAAATTAAATGATCAATTTCCTTTGGTGATCTGGCAAACAGGCTCCGGAACTCAATCGAACATGAATGTGAATGAAGTTATTTCAAACCGAGCACACGTCAATAACGGCGGAACTTTAGGCGATAAATCTGAAGTTCACCCGAATGATGATGTGAACAAATCTCAGTCTTCCAACGATACTTACCCAACAGCAATGCACATCGCCGCTTATAAAAAGGTGGTTGAAACAACAATTCCTGCGGTTGAAAAGTTGAGAAATACTTTGGCTGAAAAATCGGCTGCTTTTAAAGAGATTGTTAAAATTGGGAGAACACATTTGATGGATGCTACTCCACTGACGTTGGGACAGGAATTTTCAGGGTATGTTGCTCAATTGAATTATGGAATTAAAGCTTTAAAAAATACATTACCACACCTTTCTGAGCTTGCTTTAGGCGGAACAGCGGTTGGAACAGGTTTAAATACACCTCAAGGTTATGATGTAAAAGTAGCTGAATATATTGCAAAATTCACGGATCTTCCTTTTGTAACGGCAGAAAATAAATTTGAAGCCTTGGCTGCCCACGACGCGATTGTAGAATCTCACGGAGCGTTGAAGCAACTGGCGGTTTCTTTATATAAAATTGCTCAGGATATCAGATTATTGGCTTCCGGGCCGCGTTCGGGGATTGGTGAAATTCATATTCCGGAAAATGAACCGGGATCTTCCATCATGCCGGGAAAAGTAAATCCGACACAAAATGAAGCGATGACAATGGTTTGCGCGCAGGTTTTAGGAAATGACACAACAATCTCATTTGCCGGAACTCAGGGAAATTATGAACTGAATGTATTCAAGCCTGTGATGGCTTATAACTTCTTACAGTCGGCACAGTTGATTGCGGATGCATGTATTTCATTTAATGATCATTGCGCGGTTGGAATTGAACCGAATCACGAAAGAATTAAAGAATTGGTAGATAAATCCTTAATGCTTGTAACCGCTTTGAATACACATATCGGTTATGAAAATGCAGCAAAAATCGCTAAAACAGCTCATAAAAACGGAACTACGTTGAAAGAAGAGGCTATTAACTTAGGTTTTGTCACCTCCGAGCAATTTGATGAATGGGTGAAACCTGAAGATATGGTGGGAAGCTTAAAATAATAATTTTAGTAATAATTAAATAATATAAAGCCTTGGAATTGATCCGGGGCTTTCATTTTTTTAACCAAAAAGAAATTTTTAAAACAAAAAGATAGTTGTAAATTATTTTTCATAACTTAGTGAATAATACAAAACACTTTAAAACAATTAATTATGAAAAATTTAAAGAAAATTAACAGAGAAAATCTCAAGCAAGTTTTAGGCGGACATACATGTCCTTCCGGTACGTATCACATTACTTATAACGGATATCACGCATGCTGCCTTCAAATCCCGAGTGGAAATCCTTGTACATCCACAAAATGCCTGGTTCCGGTAGAAATGTGTGATGGAGGTGTAAGTTAACACACGAAAAATAGTCGATAAAAACAAAAGACCGGAGCTAATAACTCCGGCCTTTATTTATACTGTAACTGTTGAAACCTGATCGGCAAAATATTGCTCCAGATCTTTCAATGTTTCAGGATTAGTCTGGATATCTTTTACCAGCAGGCCTTTATTTACCACAACAATCCTGTTGCAGACTTCTGTCGTGTGCGAAAGATCATGACTCGAAATAAGGAAGGTCACGCCGTCCTGCTTTGATAATTCTTTAATTAAGTTTTTTAATTTAATCTGAGTGGAAGGATCCAGATTGGCAAACGGCTCATCCAAAATAATGATTTCGGGATTTCCAATAATGGCGCCTACAATTCCTACTTTTTTCTGATTCCCTTTTGAAAGGTCTCGAACATATTTTCCGGAATTTACAATTTCACCGTTAAAAAGATCGTGAAACTGTTTTAAAAACTCATCTACAGAAGCTTTATTCTGCCCTCTCAACTCTCCAATAAAATAAAAATATTCTTCCGGAGTGAGATAACCAATTAAAAAAGAATCATCTACGAAGGCTGAAACTTTATTTTTCCAGGCTTCAGATTCATTTACTTTGATTCCGTCGATGCTTACAAAACCTGTTGTAGGCTGAATTAAATCAAGCATTAAACTGAAAAGTGTAGTTTTTCCCGCTCCGTTGTTCCCAACCAAACCGAAAGTTTCACCTTTAGGAATTTCAAGATTTTCTATATGTAAAACGGTTGCTTTTCCGTATGTTTTTGATAAATTATTAATTGTGATCATATTAGTCTTTATTTTTAAATGCTTCTATTGTACTGTATTTTTCTACCTTATAATGTTTTACAATTATATCGAAGATTTTCTCTCTTAATAAAAATCCGGCCAATCCCAAGATAGCAACACTTACAACTCCTGCCGTAATTCCGAAGAAATGCTGCATCAATCCGAAAACTACCATCGGCAAAAGCATTTTTGGAATTAATAACAATAATGCTTTTATATTAAAACTATTTTTCTGTCCGAATCTTTTTTCCTTAGCATTAAGATCTATCTGTGTCTTATTGAAAGCCCCTGACCAAAGGGTAAACTGGGAATTAACTCCAATGTTATAAATTCCTGCCGCAAAAAAAGTAAGATACATATCCCAACCAAAATAAGCATAACAGACCGCCAGAATCATGGAAGCTGCTGTTACAATATTCATCAGCCACCATTTTGCTTTTAAATATTCTTTATAAGGAACATTCAGCGTCATCATTAAGGGATAATATGAACTGTCGAAGGCCGGAACCCGCTGTCCAAACATAAACTGAAACCCTCCCGTCACAAACAATCCCATGAACATTGTCATTGTCGCAGTCTTATAAATAGGCGATGTGAACATCAGCAGTCCATAAAAAAGGAACATGAAGCTTCCGAGCAAAATGCCTTTCGTTACTTTATTTCTACGAAGCATTTTAATGTCATTATTGATGAAAGTTCCGATGGCGCCGTACTTGTTTAAGAAAGCAATATTCTCAGTTTTTCCGACCGTTTTTTTCGCCTCAAGACCTTGATCAAGATAAAATACTTTCTGAATATGATTAAAACAAATCTTCCAAAGCCCAAAAAATAAAAGAATTGAGATTATTGAAAAATAAGGTCTTTCAAAGAAATTGTAGAAAAATTTTTCGGAATAAGAAAGTACCGGAACAATATTATAATACGCCAAAACTCCAACTACAGCAAAAATAGATCCTACAACAATCGCAATAACTTCTTTGTCATTAAATAAGATATTGATAAAATTGTTAAGGTAAAACAACAGAGAAACCCCGATAAACCATCCTAAAACGCCGGTAAAACTATACCCGTTGAATAATGCAATCCCGCAAAATGTAATAAAAAACAAAGAGTTCAGCCAGCTTAAAGCGGACAAGAATGTCTTACTCAATAAATAATTGACCAATGTTTTCTTGGGGATATTTAAGGTAAGGAACGGCTTAATATTCTGCGTCGGCATTTCCTGCCAGATATATTTGAGAATCAGATCAATTGCCCAAGCTGCAATAAGAAATCTTGAAACAATTTTTACCGGATTTTGGTGCATTTCTTCCTGAATGTAGTAAAATGCGACAAATGCACCTCCTGCCAAACAAAGCATAAAATAAAGAATTCCTATAAAACGAAGAATCTTCATCGCAAGATTAATCCCTAAAGAAGTGCCACGAAAAAAACTTTTGAATTCTAATCTCAGAAACTTAAAAAACATAGTTATCTTTTTTACATTAGTAAATATAAGGCTAAAAATGTTACAGAATTTCTTTATCAGAAGAGAAACTGTTTTTCTCTATTAATGTTTGCAACCCCACAACATCACGGGAATTTAAAAACAACGATGACTTTCTTTTCGGGAGATCTCGGGAGAATCAAAACAACCCCGTTTGTTCTTTCCTGAGAGCTCAGGAATATTTCTGCAAGCCGCAGGAAATCAAACAACATCCCGGTTTATTACAAACAATGTTTTTTGTAATGAAATGACTAATATTTTATATTAAATCAGAAATATTATAAAATAATTTGTTGTAAAAATTTTCTTTCGCAAAAAAAAGACCTTTGAAGAGAAGTCTTATATGTTGTAAGCGTAATTATCCTATTAATTCTTTCGCCTGCGCCAAAGCAGCTTCCGTAATCTTGCTCCCCGAAAGTAGCTGAGCAATTTCATTTAATTTCTCCTCATCGCTTAAAGTAACAATGGTAGATTGCGTTTTTCCGGAAATATCCTGTTTTACAACTTTATAGTTATTATTCCCTTTTGCTGCAACCTGTGCTAAGTGAGAAATAACGATCAATTGCATATCTGCAGACATTTCACGCATCAAATTTCCAATTTCCTCGGCTACTTTTCCTGAAACACCGGTATCGATTTCATCTAAAATTAAAGTTGGGAGCTCATCACTTTCAGCAATGATTTTCTTTACCGCCAACATTACTCTTGATCTTTCTCCACCAGAAATGGCCGTTTGAATAGGCTTTAACGGAAATCCGGAATTCGCCTGGAATAAAAGCTGAATATTCTCTTTTCCGAATTGATTAAAATCTGCAGACTCCTGTAAATCAATATCAACCCTGGCTTTTTCAAGGCCTAATTTTTTAAGCAAACCTTCCGCTTTCTGAACAAAAACCGGAATACTTTTTTTCCTGTTTTTAGAAAGTTTTTCTGCAAGAGTTTGAAGGGCTTTTTCTTTTTTGGAAATATTTTCTTCGATTTCGGCAATAAGCGTTTCCAATTCGGAAGCTCCTTTCTGTTCACCGGATAATTGATCTCTTATTTCTTTTAACTCGTTGACATCAGAAACATTATGTTTCAAAAACAAGGCGTTAATTCTATTATTTAATTCAGAAAGTAATGCTAAATTTTCGGGATTAACTTCAATTTCATCAGCTTCATTTTCAAGCTCGGAGATGATATCTTTTAATTCAACAAAAGAAGTTTCCAGCCTTCCATCAAGCTCAGAAAAGTTATTTGAAACTTCGGCAATTTTTGACAATTTGCTTTTAGCTTCATTAAAAAAGGAAAAAATACCCACTTCTTCCTGATGAAATCTTGATAAAATCTGGGCCAGATTTTCAGAAATCATTTCAGCATTTTCCTGTACTGAAAGCTGATTTTGGAGTTCTTCATAATCAACATTATCCAGACTTAATTCTTCCAATTCATTTAAAAGAAACTGCTTATAATCACTTTCTTTATTGCTTTCGGAAAGCTGAGTCTGGTATTTTTTAAGCTGAGTTTTGAAACTTTGAAAATCTGAAAATTCATTTTGATATTCTTCAATAATCTGCTTATTTTCAGAAAGTCCGTCGATGATTTTAAATTGGTATTCTGAAGTAAAAAGATTAGAAGTTTCAAATTGAGAGTGAATATCAATAAGTTGAGAAGACAATTCCTTCAAAACATCCAGCGTCACCGGAACATCATTGATAAATGCCCTGGATTTTCCGGAAGGTAGAATTTCCCTGCGGATGATCGTTTGATGTTCATAATCAAGATCATTTTCAACAAAGAATTTTTTGAATTGATTATTTAAGTCAAATTCCGTTTCTACAATGCTTTTTTCTTCCGTATTTGAAATCGATTTTATATCAGCCCTTTCCCCAAGGATAAGCCGTAAAGCACCCAAAATAATAGATTTTCCGGCACCGGTTTCCCCAGTGATTACCTGTAACCCGTTGTGTAACGATACTTCAAGAGTATCAATCAGGGCAAAGTTTTTAATATAAATTCTCGAAAGCATTGATAATAGCAGATTACTTTAGCTATTGCAAATATAGAACTTTAGATGGCAGAATTCAAGTTAAGATTACTGTTTCCATTTACTCCATCTGGCTTCTGTATTTTTTGGAGATAAAATGGTCATCACGTTTTTAAGATCTCCCAAAACAATCCCTCCATTATTCCCGGAATTGAAAATATTGAAAATCTCGTCCGCTTTTGTATCTATAATAAGATTAATGAAATATGCTTGCTGGAAAGAATTTTCGAATTGCTTTAACTGCATTAAGGCATCAAAAATCACTTTTTTTGCCGCCGTCTGATCCTGGTTGAATAAATTATCCAAACCGGCTCTGTGATATGAGTACATCGTAGCTCGAAGCTGGCTCCAGTTCGGGCTCATGATCTCTTTAATAAGAATTGAACGGCTTCTTGGTTCGTTAATCTGTTTCCAGCCGTCGTATGTATTCTGTGATTCCCCGTTTTGAGCAACTTGCTGGGCTTTTTGAAACCATTGTGTCCCGGCCATTGACTGAAAGCTGTCTGCATCTACACCTAAAATCACATAAACGTAAAAACTGATCACATCAATGAGGTTTTTCCCTGAAAATTGCCTTTCATTGAATATAAGATTCTCATTTTCAACATAATCAAAAGAAAACCTTTGATCCTGAAGATTCAGAAGCGGGCTTTCATAAGTTGTATTAAATATTGGACGAACGGCCTGCACTAAAAGACTCCCTCTGAAACGGTTTCCTTCTCTTTCAGTAATGACGATGGCAAAATTACATTTGATTTTTTCAAAGTTCTGCAGCTTTTTGCCTGTCCAGCTCGTGTTATTGATAAAATCCCTGAGACTTTTCTCCAATGCTTTATAAGCTGATTGGTTACTTCCTCCCAATTGCTGGGAATTCACTTGAACCGTCGCTAATAATTCCTGAGAAAAATTAAGATTGAACAAAAACAGAATTAAAAATATGCTTAAAAATTTTTTCATTATCTATTAAAAATTGAGAACGGAAATTTATTAAAATTATTTTAAAATCTGAGCCTCAACGAAATCCAAAATGTCTTTTGCTACATCATCTTTAGATTTCAGGTCAAATTCTTTCTTTTCCGTCTTAGTAAATATTTTTATTTTATTGGTGTCATTTTTGAATCCAGCACCTTCGTCACGAAGAGAATTTAAAACGATCATATCCAGATTTTTTTTGGATAATTTACCCATTGCATTTTCCTCTTCATTTTGAGTTTCCAATGCAAAACCTACCAGAAACTGATGTGTTTTTTTCTCTCCCATTGTTTTGAGAATATCGGGATTTTTAACCAACTCAATGGTTAAACTATCATCATCCTTCTTGATTTTTTCTTTAGCAACATCTTTCGGAGCGTAGTCTGCAACGGCGGCACTGGCAATTCCGATATCTATCTTATCATAAAATTCAAAAACTTTTGTGAGCATTTCTTTTGCAGAAGTCACTTTATGTAAATCAACATTTTTATCATTGATAATCTGAGAAGTTGGTCCTGAAATTAAAATCACTTTCGCCCCTCTTTTTGATGCTTCTTCGGCCAGAGAAAACCCCATTTTCCCTGAAGAATGATTCCCTATAAATCTCACAGGATCAATGGCTTCATAGGTAGGTCCAGCTGTAATTAAAACCGTTTTTCCTTCAAGCGTTCTTTTATTATTTAAACTAAAAAAATCTTCAATCGTTTTTGCAATTGTTTCCGGTTCTGCCATTCTTCCCTGCCCGATCAATCCGCTCGCCAATTCGCCGCTTTCTGCAGGAATAACAATATGTCCGAAGTCTTCCGCCAATTCTAAATTTTGTTTAGTTGAGGGGTGCACATACATATCTAAATCCATTGCAGGTGCGATGAATACAGGACATTTTGCGGACATATAGGTTGCAATCACCAGATTATCACACATCCCATGAACCATTTTCGCCAAAGTATTAGCCGTACAAGGTGCAACGATCATCACATCTGCCCACAAAGCCATTTCCACGTGGCTGTTCCAGGTTCCATTGTCACTGTAAAAATCCGTATAAACAGGTTTTTTTGATAAGGTGGAAATACTCAGCTTGGTTACAAAATGTTCCGCGTCAGGAGTCATGATTACCTGAACTTCTGCTCCTCTTTTCACAAAATCCCTGATCAGGAAGTGAATTTTATAAGCAGCAATTCCCCCAGAAATTACGATGAGAATTTTTTTCCCGGAAAGACTCATTTAGTTTAAATTTTTAAGAATACTAAATTACTTATTTTTTTTCATAAACGTATTTTAAACAACAATTGTAAAGGCTTCCATTTAAAATTAGCTTTTACTTGTTCCGAGCGGAGAGTCTATTTATTTTATAAAATGATTTAAGCTGTCTGCCAGTTTCATTGTGAATACAGCACTTCCTTTAGTACTTAAATGCCCGTAATCATAAACGTTACCCGGAGAATAAAACTCTTTAAATTTATTTCGGGAAGAGAAATCCAGGATTTTCGTATCAGGAATATTTTTTATTTCCGATAATTCTGTTGGTTTTGCAAAAGGCGGGAGTAAAAAAATCAGTTTTATTCCTTTATTTTTACAGTCTTTTGCTAAAAGCCTCAATTCATCGATCAATGCAGGGTTCAATTTTTCTTTTATCTTTTTTTCAAAATTTATATTATCTCTGGAAATGAATGTGGTGTCTTGTAAATATTGCAGTCTTAATTCTTTAACCTTTAAAAGTTTTTCATAATCTTTTTCTAAAGGATAATATCCGTTGTTGTAGTCTACAAATTCATTTTGAGGTTTATCTCTTTGTCCAAGTTTTTTGAGGTAAAAAATATTTGCAAAAAAATGTGAAACAGATAAAAATGAAGAATTCCAGTCATTTTCATTCATAAAATACTTTAACTCAAAATTGACGGTAGAAAAATCATGACAATATAAAAATTTCTCAGTGTAAGCATTTACATCAAACGGCTGTACATCCTGAATTTCAAAGATGATATATTTTACATTTTTATGAATGTTTATATGACGGTATTCATACATGCTTTCCGAGAAAAATGTACCTCCGGATGCTAAATTGTATGCCTTTATTTTATGTGCTGTCGCGGAATCCAGCAGCCCGGCGTTAACCTGTCTGTACATTCTGCTGCTTCCAAAAACAATAGTATTATATTCGTCTCCATGCTGATCATAATAATTTGCCTTTTGCCTAATAAAATATTCTCCATAGAATTTATACTTTTTTAAGGAGGACAACCCATATCCTGCTAAAAACAGACAAAAAAACAAGAGTATAATATTAATGATGAACTTTTTCATAATTAAAACTGAAAATAAATGAATTCTTTGCTTCCGAAATTAGCATAGCGAAGAATGATGAAGATAATTACTACGTATAAGACCTTTCGCAACCATGGATTGTAACTTTTAATTTCCAGGCCGTGAAATTTTTCTCTGTTGATCCATTCAATAAAGACCATTACTACGATGAAACATAGAACTTTGTATGGGAAAGGATTTGGAAGTAAAAATAAGGTCTTGGTAAATATATTCTTAATATACAGTAACGCCTGCGAAACACTTTCTGCGCGGAAAAAAATCCATGCAAAACATACCAAAAAGAAGGTAAGGAACATATTAATGATTTCCTTAAAAGACGGCAATTTTCTATTAATTGCCACCACTTCCAGATTGTGGCGATTTTTATTAGTAACCAGTAACGGTAAAAAGTAAAGTGCATTAAGCCCACCCCAAATAATAAATGTCCAGTTGGCGCCATGCCAAAAGCCACTCAGCAGAAAAATAATAAAGGTATTTCTTATCTTCATCCACATTCCTCCTTTACTGCCGCCTAATGGTATGTAAACGTAATCGCGAAACCATGACGAAAGAGAAATATGCCATCTCCTCCAAAACTCTGCTATATCTCTTGAAAAGTATGGGAATGCGAAATTTTTCAACAGCTCGATTCCAAACAATCTGGATACCCCCAAAGCAATATCAGAATAGCCTGAAAAATCACCATAAATCTGAAATGCAAACAGGATTACTCCCATCACAAGATTACTGCTGCTTTCCGTTTGATAATTTGTGAAAATTTCATTGACAATAGGTGCACAATTATCTGCTATGACCATTTTTTTAAAAAACCCCCAAAGGATTTGCCGCATTCCGTCTATAGCCTGATCGTAATTAAAAATTCTTTTTCTCTGGATTTGAGGAAGTAAATGGGTCGCCCTTTCAATAGGACCGGCAACAAGCAAAGGAAAGTAGCTTACGAACACTGCATAATCTATAAAGTTTTTTTCAGCAGCAATTCTTTTTTTATAAATGTCTATTACATAAGAAAGTCCATGAAAAGTGTAAAATGATATCCCAACAGGAAGTATTATTTTCAGCAGCCATATATTGGCATTAAATCCAACCTGGTGAAGCAGATCTGCGAAACTTTCTACAAAAAAATTATAATATTTAAAGAAACCCAGGAAACCCAGATTGATAGTAATACTTAGAATCAGCCAAAATTTCGATTCACGCTTTGTTTTACTTTTTTCAATTTTAAGTCCTGATACAAAATCCAACCCGATAGAAAACAACAACAGTAATAAAAATCTCCAATCCCAACAGCCGTAAAAAAAGAAACTTGCCACAAGAAGCAGTACATTTTGATATTGATATTTCTTATTAAAGACAAACCAATAAAAAATGAACACCACGGGCAAAAACAGCAAAAAGCCGATTGAATTAAAGAGCATATGTGTTTTTTTTGATTTTTTCAAAAATACCCAAAAACAATTGCAAACTTTAAAAACGAAAAAACATACTAAAAATTAAATAATTGCTAGAATTTCTTTCTTTTAAGTGGTAATTTTAAATGGTAAATAAATGTGATATATATAAGAATATTGAAACTTATTTTGTGAAAAATGTATGTAAACAACAAAGGTCATAAAGAAATTACTCCTTTATGACCTTCATATATAAAAACACAAATGATTTTTATTTTCTTTCTTCAGTTTTTCTGAAGTAAATATCTTCGTTCAACCATTCTTCAATAGCAATAGAAGTTGGTTTTGGAAGCTTTTCGTAATGTTTAGAGATTTCGATCTGCTCTCTGTTTTCGAAAACTTCTTCCAATGTAGAATTGTGAACAGCGAATTCATCAAGCTTATTATGTAATTCAGTACGAATTTCTGCATTGATCTGCTCTGCCCTTTTTCCCATGATAACAATCGCTTCGTAGATTGATCCTACTTTGTCTTCAATCTTATCCTTATCGTAAGTAATGGTATTTACTTCTGCTTTTGTATCTTTTACACTCATTTTGAGAATATTAATTTTATTTAAGTTCGCAAATTTACGAATTATCTTTGAATTTTGAAAGTCGCTGCCGGCGGAGGGGTCTGAAGTGCCGCGCTGTCCCTCTGGATCTGCATTGCTTTCTTCTCAGCATCTACCTGATTTTTAATTTGTTCTTCGGTTTTTGATTTTTCAGCAAGCTTATCCGCTTCTTTTTTCTGTTTTGCAGTTAATGTTGCAATTCTTGCTTCGGTTTGTTTTTTTACTACTGCAAAATCTTTCTTCTCCTTCTCCAGTTTTTCTCTTATGTCTAATGCTGTTTTAGAATATTCTGTATTCGGAAGCTCTTTTTCAACCTGTCTTGTGAATGCCAAAGCACTTTCTATACGCTCATCTTTAAGATCATAAATAGACTTTGTCGCCAACTGATAACGAGATTTAACAATATAATCATAGATTTTCGGACGTAGTTTCGTACTTGGGAAATCTTCCAACACATTTTCTAAGGCAGCATTGGCCGCTTTATAATCACCCATATTGAAATATTGTCTTGCATTTTCGTAAGATTTAAACTCTAGCTTATAAGACAATTCCTCAATCAGCGTATTGATATTTTTAGATCTTTCCGAAGTAGGATAATTATTTAAGAAATCCTGAAGCTCATTGATTGCCAACTCCGTACTAGACTGGTCTAAGTTATAATCCATAGAACCTTCATAGTAACATAAGGCAGACATATAAGCCGCTTCCTCTTTTCTGTTATCCTGAGGAAAACTTACGGCAAAGTTTTTGAACTGATGCCCTGCCAATTTGAAGTTTTTATCATAATAATTGGCGTATGCAGAATTAAAAACCACATTCGGAGCGTCATCTGTACCCGCTACAAGGTTCGGAAGCCTGTCATACAATGCCAAAGCATTTTTCCACTTCTTTTTAGCAAAATTTTCATTAGCTGTTTTCAAGATGTAGTTTTTGTCTGCACTTTTCATTGCTTTATCCTGCTGACTTGTACAAGCTGAAACTACAGCCACCGCTAAAAGACCTAAAATATATTTTTTCATATAAAAATTCAACAGTTCTCGGATTTATACCGATCTATTAATTTGCAAAAATAAAACTTTTTTGTCAATAGATTTCTTTTTATGATTATTTAACGTTATTTTAGTCTGCAGCGTATCCCAAAATTGCAAAAACACTCATAAAAAGATTCATTCTGACCTTCTTTTCCGCTTCTTTTGCATATGCTTCCTCATTTTTACTCGGAACATACAATTCGTAAAAGTTTTTATTTCTGATTACAAACAACGTAGAACCGATAATAGTTGTTAAAATATCTTCCGGTTTCGGAGTAAATGTAAAAACACCCGATGCGACACCTTTTTTGATGACCTCATCCAGCTTTTTGACAAATAACTGATAAAAATCCAGCAATTCGTCCTTTAAATTTTCCGTGTGACGAAGTTCCTGAGTGACAAAGCCGTGGAAATAATTATACTTAAATAATTGGGCGACGATGTATTTAATGATTTCTTTCATCTGCATTTCAGGTTTACCGTCTTTTATGGTATCTGCAAATTCTGAAAAATTTTCTCTTGTTTTTAAAACCCTGTACTGATACAGATAAGACATCATTTTTTCTTTGGAACCAAAATAATAAGAGATCATCGCCACATTGATGTTCGCTTTCGAACAAATATCCCTCACAGACGTTCCTTCGTACCCTTTTTTGGCGATCAGCTCTTCGGCTATATCTAAAATATGAATTTGTTTTTCGGTAAATTTTTTTCTCATGAAGTGCTGCTTTCAGGTAAAGTTAAGAAATTTTTAACACATTTATAAACGTTCGTTTAAGAAATTTACGTTAATTCTAAACTGCTAACCTGTCATTCATTTTGAAAGTAGTTTCAATTAACTGATAATTAAACACATATTTTGTTTTACTTTTTTAAATGAAATGCCTTTGTTTATCTTTATCAAAAATTATTTCACTTCAAAAAAAACTTTGTTTAGCCTTGTGATTATTAAACGCAAAGAAATACCAAGATTCAAAATGTACAACAGATAAATTGTTAGTATTTTTGAAAATGGATTTTTTTGATTTTCATCATCATAAGAAAAATATAAAAAACGGCATCTATAATTTGGATCTCGCAGAAATACCGCCT
>Ga0307412_10000169_pt1 | contig 46494 bp, 43 predicted proteins | sample DK1Cmetagenome_3_FD_203823 | JGI IMG/M metagenome (GOLD analysis project Ga0307412, IMG submission 203823) | Maize rhizosphere microbial communities from greenhouse at UC Davis, California, United States - DK15-C-1 | ecosystem: Host-associated > Plants > Roots > Rhizosphere > Soil | place: USA...
CCGCGCAGCTCGTCGCCGGGGTCGGGAGGGTGGCGCGCAACCTTGATGCGCCCGAGGGAATCTGAAGGCAGCGGCCGCAGGCCGCAACGAAGATGACGAAGGGAAAGTCCGGAGCGAAGGCTCCGGACCGCAATCGTGGGCGCGCGCCACCCACCCGACCCCGGCGACGAGCGTCCCACAAAGATCCAACGCCGGCCCCACGAAGCCCCAAAGCCCCCACCGACATCCCCGCCCCACCCCCACAATCGCCTAGAATCCCCCCATTCCCAGCCCCGAAACCTCCGCCATGTCCGCCGCCGCCCCCGCCCCTCAAAGCGCCATCGCTTATGGCCTTGCCACGCTTGCCGCTGACGGCACCGTTCTGGATACCTGGTATCCGCGCCCCTCGCTGGCCGATCACGCTCCCGCTGGCGGGACCCGTCATCTGACGCCCGAAGAAGCGCGTGCCGCGCTTGGCGAACACGTTCCCACCGCCCTCATCCGGGACACCCGCCGTAAAGTCGATATCGTTGCCGTGCGCACCGCCATCGCCTCGCTCGACGAACCGCCCGCTGACGCGCATGACGCCTATCTGCGCCTGCACCTGCTTAGCCATCGGCTGATCCACCCGCACGGCGCCAACCTGGATGGCTTGTTTGGCGTGCTGGCCAACGTTGCGTGGACCTCCGTCGGCCCTTGCGCCGTCGATCAGGTCGACGCCTTGCGCTGGCAACTACGCGCTACCGGCCAGACCCTTGAGATCCGCGGCGTCGACAAAATCCCGCGCATGACCGACTACGTCGTCCCCGGTGGCGTCCGCATCGCCGATACCGCGCGCGTGCGCCTGGGCGCGCATCTGTCGCCCGGCACCACCGTACTGCATGAAGGGTTCTGCAACTTCAACGCCGGCACGCTCGGCGCGTCCATGGTCGAAGGCCGCATCAGCGCGGGCGTCATCGTCGACGACGGCAGCGACATCGGCGGCGGCGCCTCCATCATGGGCACCATGTCCGGCGGCGGCAAGCAAGTCGTGTCCATCGGCAAACGCTGCCTGCTGGGCGCCAACTCCGGGCTGGGCATTTCGCTGGGCGATGACTGCGTGGTCGAGGCCGGCTGCTACGTCACCGCCGGCACCCGCGTGCTGACGCCGGAAGGCGCCGTCGTGAAGGCCCTGCAGCTAGCGGGCCACCATGGCCTGCTGTTCCGCCGCAACTCGCAGACCGGCGTGGTCGAATGCCTGGTGCGCACCGCCGCCTGGGGCGCCTTGAATCCCGCGCTGCACGCGGGGCACTGAATGGAAAAGGGCCGCTGACAGCGGCCCTTTCTTCATCCGGGAACAGCCGGCGCGCCTGGCGCCGCTGGGGCCATGCCCACTCAGGCGTATTCCGCCGTTTGTCCCAACTGGTCGTACACCAGGTTAACCAACAGGTCCGAACTGAGGATGCGCGTGGCCAGGCACGAGAACACCGTCTTGCCGCTGTCGTCTTGCAGGGTGACCGTCTCGGTCCAGTCATTCAGGTCGATGCGCTTGAGCGACTCGTAGGGCCAGGTGGCGCCGCCGATGTGCAGCCCTTCCGCCGACAGAGCCAGCTCTTGCGTTTCCAGGCGGGGGAATTCGCCGGCCTTCACATAGCGGAACGGAACACGCGCGCCATTGGCGATCGCCGCTTCCAGCACCGGCAGCCGCTGCTCGACGTAGCGCGAACGGAATCCATCCATGAAAACGGGAAAATCGGTGATGCCGCTGGGCACCACGGTCCAGTCTGCTGCCGCGTCCGTGCGATAGGCAAGGCTGTTGACCGGGCCCGCTGCGGCGCCCGGGCCGGCAGCGAACAGGCAGAGATCCTGGATATCCGCGAAAGCGGCGTATTGGCGCGTGTCGCCCTGCTGGCTGACGACACCCTTGTCATGCAATTCAAAGCGAACCGGGGCGCTCCCCGTGTGCGTAAACACCGCCAATGCGTCAGAGACCTGCGGGGTTTTGCTATTAGTCATGCAACTTCCTTATTCAGTTAGGGTGCTTTCGCGGCCCAGGACGTCGCAAAGTCATGCGACACGCATTCTCCCCCATATGAGGAATACGTGCTTGATGACCCCTTTTATCGCCGGGCCGCCCCAAGATAAAAGCGCCCCCCGGGGGGGCAGCAAGCACGCAAGGCGTGCGCAGCGTGGGGGGCCTTACTTATCGCCGGCCCCCTCACCCTTCGCCTGGCGGGATCGGCACGAACGGATAGTGCGCCACGTCGCCCCGCCCGGCGATGATCGCCGTGGCTTCTGGCACCTCTTCCCAGGCTCCCGGCATCTCGCTCAGCGGCTCGGACAGCAGCAGAAAGGCATCTTCGTCCAGCGCCGCGATCTGCGGATCGTCGGGGTAGAGCTCGCGCAAGTGCCGCACGCAGGTATTGTGGAACAACGTGCGCGACTCGGTTTCGCTGGAATAACGCACCGCGATCAGGCGTTCGCCGTCCAGCGCGCAGACGGTCATGTTGATGGGATGCGCCACGCCATGGCGCCGCCCGGTCTCCTCCACCGCGCCCACCATGCGCGCCAGTGCCGGGATGGGGTCTTCCTCCAGGCCGAACGTCAGCGCCAGCAGGAACATCACCTCGGAGTCCGTGGACCCCTCGAGCGAGCCGAAATACGCCGGCGCGATCATCAGCATCAGGTCGCGGCGCAAGAGCGGGTAGTCGCGAATCACGCCGTTATGCACGAACAGCCACTGCCCGTGCCGGAACGGATGGCAATTGGTTTCCTGCGCGGGCGTATCGGTGGCCGCGCGGATATGCGCCACGAACAACGGCGCGTGGATCGCGCGCGCCGCCTCACGCAGGTTACGGTCGTTCCAGGCCGGATGCACGCTGCGGTAGCGGAACGGCGGCTCTGGCGGGCGGCCATCCGCGGGGCGGCCATACCACCCCAGCCCGAAACCATCTCCGTTCGTCGTGGTGGCGCCCAGGCGCGCGTGCAGGCTCTGGTCGATGAGGGAGTGCTTCGCCTTGAACAGCACGCTTTCCATCTGCAGGGGATTACCGGTGTAGGCCAGCCAACGACACATGACGCGCTCCTTCAAGACAGTCGTGCCCAGTGTAGGAGCGACCCGCAATTTTCTACAAGCTTGCGCGCCCGGGCGACGGCATAGTGGCGCTTTCCCAGTATCAGCCGGAACCTGCCCCGTGAATACGTCCCCATCCGTCCCCGCCCTGCAACAGGGCTTTTCCAGCGACAACATCGCGGGCGCAAGCCCCGAAGTCTTCGACGCCCTGATGCGCGCGGGCGCCGGGCAGGCGCCGGCCTATGGCACGGACGACGGCACGTTGCGCGTGCAACGCAAACTGGCCGACATCTTCGAACACGAGGTGGACGTGCTGCTGGTGCCCACCGGCACCGCCGCCAACGCGATCAGCCTGGCCGCGTTGACCCCGCCGTGGGGCGCCGTGCTCTGCCACGCGCAGGCCCATATCGCCAACGATGAATGCGGCGCACCAGAGTTCTACACGCATGGCGCGCGGCTGAAGCTGCTGGGTGGCGAATCCGCCAAGATCGACCCTGCGGAACTGGCCATCGAAGCGCGCCGCAAAGTGGGCGACGTGCACTCCGTCCAACCGTCCTGCGTCAGCATCACTCAGGCCACCGAAACCGGCGCGGTCTACACGCAGGATGAGATCAACGCCATCGGCGACGTCTGCCGGGATGCCGGCTTGCCTTTGCACATGGACGGCGCGCGCTTTGCGAACGCGCTGGTCAGCCTGGCGTGCACGCCGGCGGAAATGACGTGGAAGGCGGGCGTCGAAATCCTGTCGTTTGGCGCCACCAAGAACGGCGTGCTGGGCGCCGAGGCCATCGTGGTGTTCAATCCGGATCGCGCCCGCGAACTGGAATTCCGGCGCAAGCGCGGCGGGCACCTGTTCTCGAAAATGCGGCTGCTGTCAGCGCAGCTGGAAGCGTATCTGGACGGCGACCTGTGGCTGCGCAATGCGCGCCAGGCCAACGCCATGGCCGCGCGCCTGGCGGCCGGCATGCAGGGGCTTGCAGGCGTGACGTTGCAGGGTACGGCCGATGCCAACATCCTGTTCTGCCAATTGCCCGCTCATGCCATCGAAGGCCTGCTGGCCGATGGTTTTCGCTTCTATCACGACCGCTGGGGTCCTGGCGTCGTGCGCCTGGTAACGTCGTTCGCCACGCAGGCACAGGACGTGGACCATTTCCTGTCGGCGCTGCGCGCACGGGTGTCCTGAGGCCTTTCGTAAGGCGCCTGCCGGCGCCTTACGCCGCGGGCAGATAGGCCGACGGCGGTGCGCCGTAAGCCGTGCGGAACGCGCGGTTGAAGTGGCTCTGGTCGTAGAAGCCCACATCCGCCGCCACCTGGGCCACCGACCCCTTCGCGGCGGCCAGGGCCGCGCAAGCGCGCTCAAGCCGCAGCCGCACCAGCCACGCATGCGGCGTCAACCCCGCGGAATGCGTGAAGCGCCGCAGGAATTGAAAGCGGCTTAATCCACACAGCCGGGCCAGATCGTCCAGCGCGATCTTCTCGCACAGGTGCGCTTGGCAATAGTCTCGCACCGCGCGCAGATGCGTGGCCGACAGGCCGCCTTTGACAACTTCGGGCCGCACGGCGCCCGTCCGCGCGAACAAGGCGCCCATCAGCGCCAGCGATTGCGACTCCTGCGCCAGCGGCGCAGCCGGCGCGCGGGACATCCACGTGCTGTGCAGCAGCATGAAACGGGCGGCCAGCGCGGTGTCCTCGACCAGGGTGCCGAAGAAGCGTTCATCCGCGGTCTCGCCCGACACCTCTTCGATGAAGCCGCGCATCAGCTCGGCCGACAGGCGGAACGTCTTCAATGTGTAGGAGGCGCCATCGTCGCCGACACCCACGCCGTCGTGGATCTCGCCCGGCGGCATCAGGGCGATGCCTCCCGGGCCCAGCAGGATGCTCTTGCCCCGGAAGCACTGGCGCTGCACGCCCTGCGTCACCAGTCCGATGTGATAGTCGACGTGGTAGTGGCGGTCGAACTGAAACGCGCTGAACCGCGCCTCGCCCAGCACCAGCCCCGGCGTGCCGGGCACCGGGTGGTATCGGACATCGTCTGTCATGGCGCCGGCTCCCACGCGCTACTTCTTCAGCAGCGCCTTCAGCATCGCCATGCGCTCCTTGGGATTCATGGCGGCCGTGGCTTCGTCTTCCTGCACCCGCACGTCGCCCAGCCCCATCTCTTCGATGAAGCGCGACGGCTCGCGCACCAGGTCTTCGCGGGCGCGGCGGCGGCGCTTGCACCAGCTCAGGTTCAGGCTGCGCTGCGCGCGCGTGATGCCCACGTACATCAGGCGGCGTTCTTCCTGGATGCGCGTGGCCAGATTCTCGGCGGCGCGCGCCGGATCGCCGACCTCGTCGTCCTTGCCCAGGTGGGGCAGCAGCCCCTCTTCCACGCCGGCCAGGTATACGTGCGGATACTCCAGCCCCTTGGACGCGTGCAGCGTCGACATCTTGACGGCATCGGGCTCGTCTTCTTCACCGCGCTCCAGCATGGTGACCAACGCCACGTGCTGCACCAGATCGAAGAGCGTCATGTTGTCTTCTTCGGCCTTGCGCTTGAGCCAGCCCGTCAATTCCAGCACGTTCTGCCAGCGCGTTTGCGCCGGGCGCTCTTCGAACAGTTCGAACAGATGGCGTTCGTACTGGATGGCTTCCACCAGGTCGTCCAGGATGACGCCCGCGGGTTCGGCGGGCGCCGCGTCCTTGCCAGAGGCCGCGCCGCGTCCGGCGCGCCATTGCATGCGCCGGATGAACTCGGCGAAGGTGCGCAGCGGGTCCAGCTGGCGCGGCGCCAACTGGCTCTCCAGCCCGGTCTCGGCCACCGCCGCCAGCAGCGAGATCTCGCGCGTGGCCGCGTACTGCCCCAGCACCTGCAAGGTCGCCTGGCCGATGCCGCGCTTGGGCGTGGTGGCGGCGCGGATGAACGCGGGATCGTCATCGTCATTGGCCAGCAGCCGCAGGTACGACAGCACGTCGCGCACTTCGGTCTTGTCGAAAAAGCTCTGCCCACCCGAAATCGTGTACGGAATCTTCATGTTGCGCAGGGCCTGCTCCAGGATGCGCGACTGATGGTTGCTGCGGTACAGGATGGCAAAATCCTTCCACTGCGCCTGACGTTCGAAGCGCGAGACCGAGACCTTCATGGCAATCGATTCCGCTTCCTGCTCTTCGCCGTCCATCGCCGACACCAGGATCGGTTCGCCCACGCCCAGGTCCGACCACAGCTTCTTCTCGAACAGCTTGGGGTTCTTTTCGATAACCTGGTTGGCGGCCGCCAGAATGCGCTGCACCGAGCGGTAGTTCTGCTCTAGCTTGATGAGCTTGATGTTGGGATAGTCGGTCGTCAGCTTGGCCAGGTTTTCGATCGTGGCGCCGCGCCAGGCGTAGATCGCCTGATCGTCGTCGCCGACCGCCGTGAACATGGCGCGTGACCCGGTCAGCAGCTGCACCAGACGGTACTGGCACACGTTGGTGTCCTGGTATTCGTCCACCAGCAGGTAGCGCACGCGGTTCTGCCAACGCGTGCGCACTTCCTCGTTGCTGGCCAGCAGCAAGGCAGGGATGCGGATCAGGTCATCGAAATCCACCGCCTGATAGGCGGCCAGCGTGGCGGCGTAGCTGCGGTAGATGTTGGCCGCTTCGACGTCGCCGGGCGTGACGGCTTCGCGCGCGGCGTCGTCCGGCTCCAGCAGCGCGTTCTTCCACAGCGAGATAATGCCCTGCACGTGGCGCAGGCGGGCCTTGTCGGTCGTGGCCAACAGTTCCTGGATGATCGACATGGCATCGTCGGCGTCCAGGATCGAAAACGTAGGTTTCAGGCCCGCGTTGCGCGCTTCTTCGCGCAGCATCTTCACACCCAGCGAGTGAAACGTGCTGATGATCAGGCCCTTGGACAGCTTGCGGTCCACCAGCGTCTTCACGCGCTCGTCCATCTCGCGCGCGGCCTTGTTGGTGAAGGTCAGGGCCACCACGTTGCGGCCCATGTAGCCGCATTCCCGCAGCAGATAGGCGATCTTCTGCGTGATCACGCGTGTTTTTCCGCTACCCGCGCCAGCCAGCACCAGGCACGGGCCGTCCAGGTAAAGCACCGCCTCCTTTTGGGCGGGATTCATGCCTTGACCAATCGATTCGCTTGCGGACATTTTGAGTTGGATCGTCATGCATCGCGCTCGCCGCAATGCGGATGCGGCCGCCAGGCGCAAGGCCTGCGGCCGCCCGTCAGCGGGCCGGTAACACGCGAAAAAATGGGGACGGGCGCAGCCGCCGATGCGGGCCTGCCGCGCCAGCGCGATAGAGGAAGACGATCATAGAACAATCGGATGGATGACGCATCGGCCGTTGCCGAGGGTCAGATCTCCAGCGGATCGACTTCCAGCTGCCAGCGCACGCGCGCCTCGTTGGCGATGTAAGGCAGGTGGTGCGACCACGACGCCAGGAACGCCTGCAAGGCGGGCCGGCTGGCGCTCTCCACCAGCAGCTGCGCGCGCTCGATATTGGCCACCCGCACCACGCGCAGCGGCACCGGGTCGTACAGCATGATCGCGTCCAGGCCGGGAAAGTCCGCCGCCCACTCGCCTTCCGGCAGCACCCGCGCGCGTTCCAGGAACGCCTGCGCCACCTTCAGCTCACGCGCCTCGGCGGTCAATAGCGCCTGGTAGACGAAGGGCGGCAAGCCGGTGCTTTCGCGTTCGTGCAGCGCGTGCCGCGCAAAGCCGGCGTAGTCGTGGCGCAGCAGCGCCTGGTACACGGGCTGCTCGGGATAGCCGGTCTGGATCAGCACTTCGCCGTTGCCCTGGTGACGGCCCGCACGGCCTGCCACCTGCATCAATTGGGCGAACAGACGCTCGGGTGCGCGGAAGTCGTGCGCGAACAGCATCGAATCGGAATTCAGCACGCCCACGAGCCCCAGCCGGGCAAAATCGTGGCCCTTCGCCACCATCTGCGTGCCGACCAGAATGTCGACCTCGCCCGCATGCACCGAGGCGAACAGCGCCTCGGCGCTGCCCTTTTTTCGAGTGCTGTCGGCATCGATGCGCAAGATGCGCGCGCCGGGGAACAGCTCGGCAAGATGTTCTTCGATGCGCTGCGTGCCGCGGCCCATCGGCGCCAGGTCCTGGTCGCCGCATTCCGGGCACGCATGCGGCACCGGCGCCTGGTAGCCGCAATGGTGGCATTGCAGGCGATGACCGCGGCCTTCGGTGCGGTGCAACACGGTGAATGCCGTACAGCGCGGGCAATTGCTCACCCACGCGCAAGACTGGCAATGCAGCACCGGCGAATAGCCCCGCCGGTTCAGGAAGATCAGCGACTGCTCTTTACGTTCCAGCCGCTGCCCAATGGCCTCCAGCAGGTGGGGCGACATGCCGTGCTTCATCTGCAGGCGGCGCGTATCCACCAGCCGCATGGACGGCAGGCTGCTGGAACGCGCGCGGGCCGGCAGCGTCAGGCGCAGATAACGGCCCCGTTCGGCGTGCTGCCACGTTTCCAGGGACGGCGTGGCCGACCCCAGCACCACGGGAATGTCCAGGTCGTGGGCCCGCCACACAGCCAGGTCGCGCGCCGAATAGCGCAGGCCGTCCTGCTGCTTGTAGGAGGCATCGTGTTCTTCGTCCACGACGATCAGGCCCAGCTTGCTCAAGGGCGCGAAGATCGACATGCGCGTGCCCAGCAGCATGCGCGCGTCGCCGCGCTGGGCGCGGGCCCAGGCCTGCAGGCGTTCGCCATCGGACAGGCCGCTATGCATGACCGCCAGCCCGTCCGGGCCCACCACCGCCTCAAGGCGCGCGCGCAGCGCGCCTTCCAACTGCGGCGTCAGGTTGATTTCGGGCACCATCAGGAGCACTTGGCGCCCCTGTGCCAGTACGCGTTCGGCGGCGCGCAGATACACCTCGGTCTTGCCGCTGCCCGTCACGCCATGCAGCAACACGGGCTTGAACCCTGCCAGTGCGCCAATGGCGTCCACCGCGGCGGCTTGCGCCTCGTTCAGTTCGGGCGGCTGATCGGCCTTGGCCGGCGCGCGCGCCGTCTTGCGTTTGCGGTTGTCCAGCCGCGCCACCGGCCCGCCCGCCGACCGCTTGCCCTGGTATGCGGTGGGTTTGCGCAAGGGCGGCGGCAACGTGGGCAGCATCACCTCGCCCAAGGGCCGTTGGTAATAGTCCGCGGCAAACCGGGCCAGGCGCAACCAGTCCTCGTCAAAAGGCGGCAGGTCGTCCAACACCTGTTCGATGGGGCGGATCTGCTTGGGATCGAAAGACGGCTCTGCCGGGTTCTCAACCACCACGCCGATCATCTTGCGCCGTCCGAACGGCACAATCACCCGCAACCCGACCGGTACAGGCGCGTCGCTGCGGTAATCGAAGGGGCCGGGCAGGGGCACGTCCAGCGCCACGCGCACCCAGCAAACGGCTGCGGGAGTCGTAATCGACGGCGCTTCAGACATGGGGGGTTGGACGGTGCATGGGGCGGGCGGCCTGTGGATAACTTTGGGGAAAAGGCTGGAGCAACGTCAATATTTGGAATAAGCGTAGATTGCGTACGCTGTTGCAATCCGGTGGAAAACTTGATTTTTGTCTATTAAAACAATAGCTTATGCAAGCTTCCAAGATTGTAAACTAGCTTCTAAAGGGTTTTCCCCGATCAAAATCTTGCTGTGCACAAGTACTTGCCGGGGCCCTCAAACTTCGGCCCTTCGGACCGAAGCGTCCACTCACTTACCCCCTCAGCGAGCGGCTATGTTGGTGGACTTCGTCGACCAATTCCGCTACGGCTTCCGGCGGCGTGAAGCGTGAAATGCCATGGCCCAGATTGAACACATGACCGCCCTTGCCAACCGGGCCAAATGCGTCCAAAACGCGGCGAGCCTCCGTCCGGATGGCGGACGCGCCGCCAAACAGCGCCATCGGATCCAGGTTGCCCTGGAAAGCCACGGAATCTCCCGTGCGGCGGCGGGCCGCGGCCAGATCCACCGTCCAGTCCAGCCCCACCGCGTCGCAGCCGCAAGCCGCGATCTGTTCCAGCCACTGGCCGCCGCCTTTGGTGAAGACGATGACCGGGACTCGCCGGCCTTCGTGTTCGCGGGTCAGGCCGGCCACGACCTTCTTCGTGTACGCCAGTGAGAATTGCTGGAACAGGCCGTCAGCCAGCACGCCGCCCCAGCTATCGAACAGCATGACCGCTTGGGCACCCGCGGCGATCTGCGCGTTCAGGTATTGCAGCGTGGCTTCAGCGTTGATTTCCAGGATGCGGTGCAGCAGGTCCGGACGCGAATACAGCATCGTCTTGATCAGCCGGTAATCGTCGCTGCCCTGCCCTTCAACCATGTAGCACGCAATGGTGAACGGGCTGCCGGCAAAACCGATCAGCGGCACCTTGCCGTCCAGCTCGCGGCGAATCACGCTGACCGCGTCGAACACGTAACGCAGCTTGTCCATGTCGGGCACGGCCAGGCGCGCCACGTCGTCCTCGGTGCGCACGGGGCGGGCAAAGCGCGGGCCTTCGCCTTCGGCAAAATCCAGGCCCAGGCCCATCGCATGCGGCACGGTCAGGATGTCCGAGAACAGGATGGCCGCATCCAGGTCGAAACGCTCGAGCGGCTGCAATGTGACTTCCATCGCGTAGTCCGGATTCTGAGCCAGGCCCATGAAAGAGCCCGCCCGGGCGCGCGTCGCGCGGTACTCGGGCAGGTAGCGACCCGCCTGGCGCATCAGCCAGATCGGGGTGTAGGGCACGGGCTCGCGCAAGAGCGAGCGCAAGAACACATCGTTCTTCAAGCTGGAAGCAGACACGACTATCCTCGATGATCGGAAGCCGTGATTTTACTTCCCCAAGCTGACAAGGCGCGCCCGGGCGGCAGACGCGTCTTGTCTGGACGCAAGCCCGCGGCAGTTCAATCGCCCAGCCGGCGCGCCAGCGCCGCTTGCCGATAGGGAGCCGCCTCGATGCCGTGCTTGCGCATCAGCGCCCAGAACGCGCGCCGGTGCTTGGCGCAAGCCCTCGCCGCCTGGGCCACATTGCCGCCATGGCGCGACAGCGCGTGACGGATGTAGTCCCGCTCGAAGCCGTCCACCACCAGGGACTTCGCCACGCGGAACGATTCCTGCGCCGGCAGGCGCCGCGGATCCCGATTTTCCCGACTTTCCCGGCTGTCTCGGCTGTCTCGGGCATCGCAGTTGTCCCGCCTGTCCCGATGGTCTCGATGGTCTCGCATGCCGGCCAGCGCCTGGTCGACGAATGCCGCCGGCACGCGCGGCCGGGCCTGCTCGTGCCGGCCCGGACCGTTGGCCCCCGGATAGCGCGCCGGCGGCTCTTCCAGGCCCGCGCGTGCCGGCTGCCGCCAGGCCGCCGGCCGCGCCATCCGGCCCAAACGCACCCTGACGCTTTCCAGGCAGGCCGGTTGCGCGATGAAGTCCGCCACGCCCAACCCCAGCAGGTCTTCGATGGCAGGGGCCTTCATGTCGTCCATCAGCAGCAACACCGGGGTCGTCAGGGCGGCACCCGCCTGCGCCAGGGCCATCCGCGCCCAGGAGACCGTGGACGGCGTCACGGGCAGGATGCAGCCGTCATATCGCCTGAGCGACACCGCCAGGCGCGCCAGCGCCCGGACGTCGTGGTCCTGCAACGGCAGCGGGTCCGGGCCGGGGAACGGCCCGGATTCCCCAAGGGGCACCAGGTGCAGCCGTACCCGCGCCATGCGGGCGTGATGCCGGGCCACCCAATCCCGCATGGCGCCTTCGTGGCCAGGCGCCAGCAGAACGCCGCAATCCAGGACTTCTCGCACGCTTCCCCCCTTTGGCTCTGTACGCAAAGTGGAAGGCTACTGTCGCGGCATCCGTATCGCCATTCGTATTGAACGCATTGCGGTCGCCCGGCAGGTGGGGCAACGGCCTGCCGCAAGCAACGCGCGGAAATGAAAAAAGCGGCCATGGGCCGCTTTTTTCGTTCCGGGGCGAACCCCGGGGTACTGCTTCGCCGCTTAGTGCGAACGACCGCCTTGACGCAGCTTGCGCGCCGCGATGGCTTGCGCAGCCAGCATGGCGAGTTCCGCTTCGACGACAGCGATGTCAGCCTTGTCCTTGGCGTTCGCAAGGGCCTCTTCGGCCTTTTTGCGAGCTTCCAGGGCACGGGCTTCGTCCAGATCCGAAGCACGGATAGCCGTGTCGGCCAGAACCGTCACGCTGCCCGGCTGCACTTCCAGAATGCCCCCGGCGACGAAGATGTTTTCCTCGCCTTGGTCGGCACGAACGATCTTGACCGTCCCGGGGCGTATGCGCGAAATCAGCGGGGTGTGGCCGGGCAGAATGCCCAGTTCACCCGCTTCGCCAGGCAGCACCACGAACTTCGCCTCACCGGAGAAGATCGCTTCCTCTGCGCTGACGACATCCACATGCAGGGTAGCCATATCGGTTCCTTATTGCAGTTTCTTGGCCTTCTCGAAGGCCTCGTCGATCGAACCGACCATGTAGAAGGCCTGTTCCGGCAGGGAATCGCACTCGCCGTTCACGATCATCTTGAAACCACGGATGGTTTCAGCCAGCGGAACGTACTTGCCGGGCGAGCCCGTGAACACTTCAGCGACGTGGAACGGCTGCGACAGGAAGCGCTGGATCTTACGAGCGCGGGCCACGGCCTGCTTGTCGTCGGGCGACAGTTCGTCCATACCCAGAATCGCGATAATGTCGCGCAGTTCCTTGTAGCGCTGCAGCGTTTGCTGCACGCCGCGGGCAACCGCGTAGTGCTCTTCGCCGACGACTTGCGGGTCGAGCTGGCGGCTGGACGAATCCAGCGGATCCACGGCCGGGTAGATACCCAGCGAAGCGATGTCACGCGACAGCACGACGGTGGAGTCCAAATGCTGGAAGGTCGTGGCAGGCGACGGGTCGGTCAAGTCATCCGCAGGGACGTACACGGCCTGGATGGACGTGATCGAGCCCGTCTTGGTCGACGTGATGCGCTCTTGCAGCTTGCCCATTTCTTCAGCCAGCGTGGGCTGGTAGCCCACGGCCGACGGCATACGGCCCAGCAGTGCGGACACTTCGGTACCGGCCAGCGTGTAGCGGTAGATGTTGTCCACGAAGAACAGGATGTCGCGGCCTTCGTCACGGAACTTCTCGGCCATCGTCAGGCCGGTCAGCGCCACGCGCAGACGGTTGCCCGGGGGTTCGTTCATCTGACCGAACACCATGGCGACCTTGTCCAGAACGTTCGACTCTTCCATTTCGTGGTAGAAGTCGTTGCCTTCGCGAGTACGCTCACCCACGCCGGCAAACACCGACAAACCGCTGTGCTGCTTGGCGATGTTGTTGATGAGTTCCATCATGTTCACGGTCTTGCCCACGCCGGCGCCGCCGAACAGGCCGACCTTGCCGCCCTTTGCGAACGGGCACACCAAGTCAATCACCTTGATGCCGGTTTCCAGCAGTTCCACGGACGGCGACAGTTCGTCGAAACGGGGAGCCGATTGGTGGATGCCACGCTTTTCTTCGTGTTGGATCGGGCCGGCTTCGTCGATGGGACGACCCAGCACGTCCATGATGCGACCCAGCGTGCCGGTGCCGACCGGCACCGAGATCGGGGCGCCCGTGCCCGTGACCTTCATGCCGCGGCGCAGACCGTCGCTGGAGCCCAGCGCAATGGTACGCACCACGCCGTCGCCCAGCTGTTGCTGCACTTCCAGCGTCAGGCCCTTTTCGGCGAACGACGAGGACTCGTCGTCGGCCAGGGTAAGCGCTTCATAGATCTTGGGCATGTGATCGCGGGGGAACTGAATATCCACCACGGCGCCGATGCACTGAACGATGGTTCCGTTGCTCATGTCGATTCCTTGCTTGATAGCTTTAGATGGGAGCTGCCTGCCTTAAACGGCGGCAGCGCCCCCTACGATTTCCGAAATTTCTTTGGTGATCGCGGCCTGACGGGTCTTGTTGTAGACCAGTTGCAGCTCTCCGATGACCTTCTTGGCGTTGTCCGACGCCGCCTTCATGGCGACCATCCGGGCCGACTGCTCCGAAGCCATGTTCTCGGCCACGGCTTGATACAGCAGGCCTTCAACGTAACGCTGCAGCAGGTCGTCGATCACGCTACGGGCGTCGGGTTCGTAGATGTAATCCCAGCTGTAGTCCGACTTCACTTCCGACGTCTTGGCCAGGCTATCAGCACCCGTTTGGTACGGATCTTCCAAACCACTGGCCAACGGCAGCAGACGCAAGAACAACGGCTCCTGCTTCATCGTGTTGACGAAGCGGGTCGAAGCCACGTACAGCGCGTCGATGCGGCCATCCAGGTAGGCGTCCAGCTGCACCTTGATCGCGCCCAGCAGGCGGTCCAGTTGCGGCTTATCGCCCAGTTGCACTTCCTGGGAAACCAGATTGGCGCCGATACGGGTCAGCACACCCACGCCCTTATTGCCGAAAGCGGTCGCTTGCACGGCGATGCCGTTTTTCTCGAACTCTTTCAGCTTGCCCAACGTCACGCGAGTGATGTTGGTGTTCAAGCCGCCGCACAAACCCTTGTCAGTCGTCACCATGACCACGCCGACCGCTTTGATTTCGCGTTCGAGCAGGTACGGGTGGCTGTACTCGGGGTTGGCCTGCATCAGGTGCGCAGCAATCTCGCGCACCTTGGTGGCGTACGGACGACCAGCACGCATCCGTTCCTGCGCCTTGCGCATTTTGGATGCGGCGACCATTTCCATCGCCTTGGTGATCTTGCGCGTGTTTTGCACGCTCTTGATCTTGGTTCGGATTTCCTTAATTCCGGGCATTGCGCTTTCCTGTGAAGACTGGCCGATGGGTTCCGCTCACGCCTCAACCATCCGGTAAGGATGGGTGAGGCGTTGCAGACGCCTAACCCATCACTTTCTTAAAAAGCACCGTGCTTCTTGAATTCCTGAACGGCGGTGGCCAATTCGGCCTCGTCGTCCTTGGACAGTTCCTTGGTGTCTTCGATGCGCTGGATCATGGCCGCATGCTTGGCCTTCAACTGATCCTTCAGCGACTTCTCGAACGACAGCACTTGGGCCACGTCCACGTCATCCAGGTAGCCGTTGTTGACCGTGTACAGCGTGACGGCCAGTTCCCACACTTGCAGCGGCTGGTATTGCGGCTGCTTGAGCAGTTCCACCACGCGCTTGCCGCGTTCCAGCTGGCGACGGGTCGCGTCGTCCAGGTCGGAAGCGAACTGCGCGAAGGCGGCCAGTTCACGGTACTGCGCCAAGTCGGTACGGATACCGCCGGACAGCTTCTTGACGACCTTGGTCTGAGCAGCGCCACCCACACGCGACACCGAGATACCGGCGTTGATTGCGGGGCGGACACCGGCGTTGAACAGGTCGGTTTCCAGGAAGATCTGGCCGTCGGTGATCGAGATCACGTTGGTCGGAACGAAAGCGGACACGTCGCCAGCCTGCGTTTCGATGATCGGCAGCGCGGTCAGCGAACCGGTCTTGCCCTTGACGGCGCCGTTGGTGAACTTTTCGACGTAGTCTTCGTTCACGCGGGCAGCACGTTCCAGCAGGCGCGAGTGCAGGTAGAACACGTCGCCCGGGTAGGCTTCACGGCCCGGCGGACGGCGCAGCAGCAGCGACACCTGGCGATAGGCCCAGGCTTGCTTGGTCAGATCGTCATAAACGATCAGGGCGTCTTCGCCGCGATCGCGGAAGTATTCGCCCATCGTGCAACCGGCGTAGGCGGCCAGGTATTGCATGGCGGCGGAGTCGGAAGCGGTGGCGGCCACGACGATGGTGTATTCCATCGCGCCGTGCTCTTCCAGCTTGCGGACCACGTTGTTGATCGTGGAAGCCTTCTGGCCGATGGCGACGTACACGCAGGTGACGCCCTTGCCCTTCTGGCTGATGATCGTGTCGACAGCGACGGCGGTCTTGCCGGTCTGGCGGTCGCCAATGATCAGTTCGCGCTGGCCGCGGCCGATCGGCACCATCGAGTCGATAGCCTTGACGCCGGTTTGCAGCGGCTGCGACACCGAGCGGCGGGCGATAACGCCAGGCGCCACTTTTTCGATGATGTCGGTGGCCTTGGCGTTGATCGGGCCCTTGCCGTCGATCGGCTCGCCCAGCGTGTTGACCACGCGGCCTTTCAGTTCCGGACCAACCGGGACTTCCAGAATGCGGCCGGTCGTCTTGACCTGGTCGCCTTCGGAGATGCCGGTGTAGTCGCCGAGGATAACGGCGCCGACGGAATCACGCTCGAGGTTGAGCGCCAGACCGAAAACGTTGTTGGGAAATTCGAGCATTTCGCCCTGCATCACGTCGGACAAGCCGTGGATGCGGGTAATACCGTCGGTCACGGACACGACGGTGCCCTGAGTACGGACATCAGCCGAAGCGCCCAGGCCCTCGATGCGGCTCTTGAGCAGTTCGCTGATCTCGGAGGGATTGAGTTGCATATTGACTCCTGGAATCCTGTTAGTTGCCTTAAGCGGCGAGCTGATCGCGCATGCGGACCAATTGGGCTTGTACGGAAGTATCGAGCACCTGGTCGCCGACAGCCACGCGCACGCCGCCGATCAACGACTGGTCGACGGTGACGTTGGGCTTGAGCTTGAGGCCGAATTTTTGTTCGAGCGCGGCAACCAGTTCTTTGACCTGGTCGTCGCTCAGTTCGAACGCGCTGGTGATTTCCGCCTGCGCCGTGCCCTCGTGACGATTCCGCAGCACCACGAATTGCGTGGCGATGTCGGGCAGCAGCAGCAGTCGGTCGTTTTCAACCAGCAGCGCGATGAAATTACGGGCGGCCTGCGGCAGTTCGGCCTTGATCAGGCCGGAAAACAGCTCAACGCGCTGCTTGTCGCCCAGACGCGGATCGGCCATGGCCTCGCGCACGTCGGGGTTGGAGGCGACCTGCGACATTTCGCTGACCAGGTCGGCCCAGGCCGGCAAGCCGGCCTTGTCGTCGCGCGCTGCGCTGAAGAGCGCTTCAGCGTAGGGACGGGCAACAGTGGAAAGTTCAGCCATGACGGTCCCGGATTAAAGCTGCGCGCGAAGCTGGTTCAGCAGCTCGGCGTGGGCGCGGGCGTCAACCTCGCGCTTGAGGATCTGTTCAGCACCCTTGACAGCCAACGCGGCAACGTCGTCGCGCAGCGAGTCACGAGCGCGCTGGACTTCCTGCGCGGCATCTTGAGCAGCTTGAGCCACGATACGGGCGCGTTCAGCTTCCGCTTCACGGCGGGCTTGCTCGATCAGGGAGGCGGCTTGCTTTTCGGCCTCGATGATGCGGGCATGGTTTTCGGACTTGGCAGAAGCCTCGATAAGACTGACACGCGCCTGGGCTTGAGCCAAGTCGGCTTTGCCCTTCTCGGCGGCGGCAAGGCCGTCGGCGATTTTTTGGCGGCGCTCGTCCATCGCCTTCGTCAGAGGAGGCCACACGAATTTCATCGTGAACCAGCCCAGAACGAAGAACACGAGCATCTGGAAAATGATCGTCGCGTTCAGATTCACGGTCGTTCCTTTAACACCTTGCGGCTCCGACCGCACCCGGAAAGGGGCGTCACGGAGCACTCGATACTTTGCTGACCGGCGACGGGACTTGCGCCCACATCGCCGCCAGCGTCATGACCCGCCTATTCGCCGGCGGGCGCTGCCTTAGCCGACGAACGGATTGGCGAAGGCGAACAGCATGGCAATACCCACGCCGATCAGGAATGCCGCGTCGATCAGGCCAGCCAGCAGGAACATCTTCGTTTGCAGAGCGTTCATCAGCTCAGGCTGACGAGCCGAAGCTTCCAGATACTTGCCGCCCATCAGTGCGATGCCGATGCAAGCGCCGATAGCACCCAAACCGATGATGAGACCGCAAGCGAGGGCAACGAAAGCGACGTTGGTCATGACAACTCCTTGGTTAGAAATCTGAAGTCAAAAATTGAAAAATAAGAGGTACAGCTCAATGCAAGATAATCTTGCTATCCCACGCTGGCCGGGTGGCCAGCGCAAGAAATTCGGGGGATCAGTGGCCTTCGTGTGCCTGGCCGAGGTACACCAGCGTCAGCATCATGAAAATGAAGGCCTGCAGCAGAACGATCAGGATGTGGAAGATCGCCCAGATGGAGCCGGCCAGCACGTGGCCAATTCCCAAGCCGATGCTGGCGCCGTTAAAGCCGGTCCAGGCGCCGCCCAGGAGGGCGATCAGCATGAAAATCAGTTCGCCGGCGAACATGTTGCCGAACAACCGCATGCCCAGCGACACGGACTTGGCGGCGTATTCGATCAGGTTCAACAGCAGGTTGAACGGGGCCAGCACAACGGCGCCCAGGCCATGCGCATGGAACGGCGCGGTGAACAGTTCTTTGACGAAGCCGCCCGGGTGCTTGATCTTGATGCCGTAATAGAACATCAGCAGCAGCACGCCCAGCGACATGCCCATCGGCACGTTCAGGTCGGCGGTCGGCAGAATGCGGTGGTAATAGAGGGGATCGCCGTGTTCCGCACCCAGGCCGGTCAGGCGCCAGATGGAAGGCAGCAGGTCAACCGGCAGCAAGTCCAGCGCGTTCATCAGGATGATCCAGAGGAACACGGTGAGCGCCAGCGGGGCGATGAAAAGACGGCTCTTGGCATTGTGGACGATGCCCTTGGCCTGGTCGTCGACCATGTCGACGATCATTTCCACAAAAGCCTGGAAGCGGGTCGGCACGCCACTGGTGGCGCGGCGAGCAGCGCGCCAAAGAAAGAAGATGACGATCAGACCCATCAGGCCGGACCAGAACAACGAGTCGTAATTGATGATGTCGAACTGAGCAATTGCGCTCTGTTTCTCACCGGTATTGTTCAGGTGCACCAGGTGATGCTGAATATACGCGGACTGAGGCGACACGTCGCTGGCAGCAGCCATTTGAATCCTACCCTATTTGCTGTATGCCCGAACCCTTGCGAGCCGGACGATTCCACGATCACGTTTGCCGCTACTTACTACTCGGCGCTAAGACAACTTGCGGAACATCAAGAGCAAGAGATAACCCTTCAATGTGAGTATCAGACCGAGCAACGCGGCAGGCCACACCAGGGTGTCCTGTGCCACATGCGAAAGCATCCACAACAACAATGCCGTTGCGAACAGCTTGATCAACTCACCAGAGAGAAAGGTAAAAGGGTTGGCGCGACCGGCCCGAACGCTGACAACTAGGCGCAATGCAAACAGTGCATTGGGTATGAAATACGCTCCCGCCCCCGCCAGCGCCGACCAACCAGCCGCCGCCCCTCCGACAACTCCCGCAATTACTGCCGCTGCGAGCCCCATGGCGCCTTGCGCCGCCAATGCCAACAGGAGCCCGCGGCTAGCTTGAGCATTCAGCGCCGCGCGATCCGCGTCGCTAAGAACCAGAACTTTATCCATCTCGTCCTGGTCCAACAAACCCTGTTGCACATGTTGCATCGAGTTCTGCTGCATCAAACTACCCCGCTGTACTTCTTGCCCCTATCAGAACCGGCGTGCCCGCACTTGAAACCTGATCCTTTGGCCCTACATAGGTCAAAGGCACCGCTTTCAAGTACGCGCTAGTGCCTGGGTTCAGACTGCCTGGGTCCGCTTTTCAGCATTCGCTTAGTTTGCTTTGCAGCATTTGCTCAGCGTTTGCTTTCGCGTTCTTCCCCGCATTCCGCATCCATTCACTGCTTACCAGCCGCCACGTGTTCTTATCCCGCAAGCGTCAAACCCGCAGAGTATAGCGTGATTCTTTTTGCCCAAGCAAATGAACTTTCGGCCGTTTGTAAGGTGCAAACAACGGCCCTCACGCACTAACGCGAACACCAAAAATAGGGACGCGAACGTGGCGCTCAAGCGCGCTGCGCAAGGCTTGCGCACTCCCCCTGCCCCGCTTCAAACAATGCGGCCCCGGACATCGGGGCCGCATTGTTCCGGCTGGCGGTGCCAACCGCTTGCGAAGGCTTAGTCTTCCTTGACCGGCGGCGGCGCCCACAATCCGTCCAGCGCCGTGTCTTGCGGCCAATACAGGCGCAGGCTCAACAAGAACGGACCATCGGCGGCCGGCGTGCTGACCCAGTTCGACCGCTTCTTGTCGCCGGGGTCGCGGCGCTGGATGTAGATGTCCAGCGATCCGTCCGCGTTGTACTTCAGCCCGTCGGTGCTGCGCAGCGCGTAACGGTTGGCCGGGTTGTCGGCGAAGCCGTGCTTGTCGTTATAGACATGCAGCGACCAGAACGCATTGACTGGTGGCAACTGGCCCTTGTCAAAGTGCAGCACGTAGTCCTCGCTTGCGTCCAGCGGGCGGCCCTTCGAGTCGGCCACCGTCACCGGGTACAACACGTCTTCCGGCGTCGGCGCGCCCAGACCCGCATAGGCGATCGCCGCGCGGCGCGCGTAGTCCGTGCCGTACGTGCCGATGCCCGACAGGACCGTGTTCCAGCCGTTGATCGGCGTGCCCAGACGCGATACGCCATCGGCGATGCGTCGGCCCGCCAACGGTTGGGCGTCGGCCAAAGCCTGCTGCACGGCCGGGCTCAAGCGCCCATACGAGAACGGCTGGCGACCGTCCAGGCCAATGCGGCGCATGCGATCCAGGATCGGCGAATCGTTGGCATGCGGCGGATTGTTGCGCAACACATCGAAGAACAGGGTGAAGAACGACGCCGCGTCCATGCTGGCCGCCTGCTCGGCCGGCGTGCCGTCGGGCAGATTCACCGGCGTGGGCATCGGCAAGCCGCTGCCGATCGGGGCCGAACCCACGCCAGTCCCGGTCTGCGGATAGGCGTTACCGCTGTGGCGGCCGCCACGCACCGGCGTGGAGGCCGTCTGCGCGACCAGCGGGGCGGCCGTCATGCCGGCCTGGATCTGATTGACCGCGGCGTAGTCCTGCGGACCGCCGGTCTGCGTCCAGCCGATCAGCCAGCCGGTCGAAGTGGGGCTGCGGATGACGTCGACGCCGGCGGGAACGTTGCCCTGCCAGTTCGGGCCGACGATCGCAAAGGATTGCGGGCCACGGCCATTGGTGCGAGTGCCGCGCGAGGCGAACACGTCGCTCCACATGTCCAGCGCCGACAACACGGAATAGCGTCCGCCGGTGTCGGGCAGGTTCACGATCAGCGGCGCCTGCGACACATCGAACCACAGGCTGGAGTACAGCGCGTCGGCGCTAGGCCACGGCGTATCGGCGGCACGCGGGTCCGGGAAAGCCGTCTTGTGGCCGAACTGGTTCACCGGCGCGCGACCATCCAGCGGGCTTTGCACGGCGGTGGCCTTGCGGCGCGCCAGCTCCATCAGCACCATGGGATAGGCATAGACATAGGCGTCGATGGCCGTATCGCGCAGCTCCTGCTCGCTCATCTGCGGCGCGGCGGTCGTGGCGGGATAAGGGGTTTCAGACACCAGGCGCAGCGTGGACTGCGGGGATTGAGCCTGAGTGGCGGTCACGAAGCAGGCGCTGAGCGCGCCCGCGAGAATCGCGGCGGACCACCGGCGATTGGCGATATAAGTACGCATGCAAGGCTCCTTGTTGATTTTGTTTGCAAGCGAGCCGCCGCGCGGGACTTGCCAGGTGGGACAAGCCGCTCTGGCGCGGCACCTCTTGATGACGCTTAACCAGCATAGGGAAGATCCCTGCAACAAGGTGCTGCCCAGACGTTTCAAGGCGCAACGGGGAAACGCGTCCTGGCCGCCCATGAAAAACGCGCCCGGTGCGGGCGCGTCGAAGGATTCGGGCTTGCCCACGCCTGCGGCGCGGACGTAACAACAATTAACGGTGTTTAAAGTCCGGTTTGCGCTTTTCGCTGAAAGCCGCCATGCCTTCCTTCTGGTCCTCGGTGGCGAACAGCGAATGGAACACGCGGCGCTCGAACAGCAGCCCTTCGTTCAGCGAGCTTTCGAACGCGCGGTTCACGCATTCCTTGGCCATCATGACGGACGGCAGCGACATGGAGGCGATGACAGTGGCGGCGTCCAGTGCCTCTTCGAGCAGCTTGTCCGCGGCGACCACGCGCGACACCAGCCCGGCGCGCTCCGCTTCTTCCGCGCCCATCATGCGCGCGGTCAACGCCAGGTCCATCGCCTTGGCCTTGCCCACGGCGCGCGGCAGACGCTGCGTGCCGCCGGCCCCGGGGATCACGCCCAGCTTGATTTCCGGTTGGCCGAACTTGGCGGTGTCGGCGGCAATGATGATGTCGCACATCATGGCCAGCTCGCAACCGCCGCCCAGGGCGTAGCCGGCGACCGCGGCGATCACGGGCTTGCGGATGCGTTTCAGGGTTTCCCAGTTGCGGGTAATGTATTCGCTGCCGTACACGTCCATGTACGACCAGTCTTTCATCGCGCCGATGTCGGCGCCCGCGGCAAAGGCCTTCTCGCTGCCGGTGATGACCACGCAGCCGATGTCGGCGTTCGCCTCGAACGCCAGCAGCGCCGCGCCGAGCTCGTCCATCAGTTGATCGTTCAGCGCATTCAGCGCCTTGGGGCGGTTCAGCGTCAGCAGGCCGACGCGGCCCCGGGTTTCGACCAGTACAAACGACTCGCTCATTGAATGTCTCCAGTAATAAGATAGAAGCATGAAAAAACCAGATGCCGCTTTTCCGATACTTTACCGCCTTGCGCCGTTCGATCCGGCAGGACACCGCTACCGGATAACCCTAACCATCGACACGCCCTCTCCGGAAGGCCAGCGCCTGTCGCTGCCGGCGTGGATTCCCGGCAGCTATCTCATCCGCGATTTCTCGCGCCAGATCGAATCCCTGTCGGCGCATGCCGGCAAGCGGCGCGTGAATGTCGACAAAATCGACAACCACACGTGGCAGGCCGCCCCGTGCGACGGCCCGCTGCGCGTCGAATACGAGGTCTACGCCTGGGACCTGTCGGTGCGCGGGGCGCATCTGGATGACAGCCACGGCTTCTTCAATGGCACCAGCGTGTTCCTGCGCGTGCACGGCCAGGATCACCTGCCCTGCCTGTTGGATCTTGCGCCGCCACGCGGGCTGGACGGTTGGAAGGTCTACACCAGCCTGCCGGAAGCCCGCGGCCATCGGGGCGCCGCCCGCCGCCACGGCTTCGGCCTGTACCTGGCGCCTGACTACGATGCGCTGATCGATCACCCCGTGGAAATGGGCACGCCGCACGTGGCGACCTTCACCGCCCACGGCGCGGAACATGAACTCGTATTCACCGGCGTGACGCCGAACCTGGACCTGGCCCGCATCACGGGCGACGTGAAGAAGATCTGCGAAACGCAGATCGAATTCTTCGAACCGCGCACGAAGCTCGCGCCTTTCCTGGACAGCACCGACCGCTACGTCTTCATGACCATGGTGACGGGCGACGGGTACGGCGGTCTGGAGCATCGCGCCAGCACCGCGCTGATGACGTCGCGCAAGGACCTGCCGGTGGTGGGCCAGCAAGGCCAGGGCGAAGGCTACCGCGGCTTTCTGGGCCTGGTCAGCCACGAGTACTTCCATACCTGGAACGTCAAGCGCATCAAGCCGCAGGCCTTTGCGCCCTATCATCTGGACCAGCCCGACCTGACGCGCCTGCTGTGGGTGTTCGAAGGCTTCACGTCCTATTACGACGACCTGCTGCTGTTGCGTTCCGGCGCGATCACGCAGTCCGACTATCTGCGCTTGCTTGCCAAGACCATCACCAGCGTGGCCCGCACGCCGGGCCGCGCCAAGCAGTCGGTGGCGGAAAGTTCGTTTGACGCCTGGACCCGCTATTACAAGCAGGACGAGAACTCGCCCAACGCGCTGGTCAGCTACTACACCAAGGGCGCGCTGGTGGCGCTGGGCCTGGACCTGCTGATCCGACGCGACAGCGCGGGCCGGCATTCGCTGGACGATGTGATGCGCCTGCTGTGGGACCGCTATGGGCGCGACTTCTATCAAGGCCATCCGCAGGGCCTGCCCGAAGACGGCTTGCCCGCGCTGATCCAGGAGGCCACCGGGGTGGATGCCCGCCGCTTCATCGCGCGCCACGCCTACGGCACGGCCGATGTGCCGCTGGCCGAACTGCTGGCCGCCGAAGGCATCACGCTGCAATGGAAGACAACGGCCAACATCCCGTCGCTGGACGTGCGCACCCGCAAACAGGGTGACTCCCTGCTGCTGGCCACCGTGCTGGAAGGCGGCGCGGGCCATCAGGCCGGCCTGTCGGCGGGCGATGTGCTGGTGGCGGTGGATGGGTTGCGGGTGGATGCGCCCGCCGGCCTGGACCTGCTGCTGGCGCAATACCGCCCGGGCGACCGCGTGACGGTGCATGTGTTCCGCCGCGACGAGCTACGTGCATTCCGCGCGAACCTGCGCGCCCCCGAAGCGCTGGACTGCGTGTTGACGGTGTAGCGCGGCGCGACGAAGTCTTGCAACAGGGACCCGCCGGTCCCTGCTTAATTCAGCTTGGCCCCCGAGACTTCCACCGCTTTTTTCCACGTCTCCAGTTCGCGGTCGATATGGCTGGCGAATTCGGCCGGCGTCGAACCCACCGTTTCGTAGCCGTAGCCCGCCAGTTGTTGCTTTAACGCCGGCAGCGCCACGGCCTCGGCGATGCCGCGGCTTAACGCGTTGACGACGTCGGGCGGCGTGCCCGCCGGCGCCAGCACGCCGTACCAGCCGTTCACCACGAAGCCTGGCACGCTTTCCGCCACCGTCGGCACGTCGGGCAACAAGGGCGAGCGGCGTTCGCCCGTCACGGCGATCGCCTTCAGTTTGCCCGCCTGCACCTGCGGCAACGACGTGGAGATGCTGTCGAACATCAGCGACACCTCGCCGCCCAGCAAGGCGACGACCGCCGGCCCGCTGCCTTTGTACGGCACATGCATCATGTCCACGCCCGTCTGGCTCTTGAACATCTCGGCGGCCAGATGGCTGGTATTGCCGTTGCCCGCCGACGCGAAACTGAGTTTGCCGGGGTGGCCCTTGCCATAAGCGATCAGTTCCGGAATGGTATTGGCCGGCGTGGACAAGGGCGCGGCGACCAGCATGGGCAACGTCGCCACCAGCGAGACCGGCGCGAAGTCGCGGCGGGTGTCGTAGGGCAAGGACGGGTACAGGCTCGGGTTGATGGCATGCGCGGCCAGCACCATCACCAATGTGTAGCCGTCGGGTTTGGCGCGCGCCAGTTGCGCGGACGCGATGGCGCCGCCCGCGCCCGGCTTGTATTCCAGCACCACTGGCTGGCCCCACTTCTTCTGCAGTTCCGCGCCCAGCGGACGGGCCAGCATATCGGCGCTGCCGCCCGGCGGATACGGGATCAGCAGGGTGACCGGTTTGTCGGGATACACGGGCGCGGCCTGCGCGGGGCCCAGGGACAGGGCGCCGAGCGACACGGCGATCAGAAGGGAACGGATCATCAGGGATCTCCTTGGCCCGCAAGCGGGCGCAAACCGTCAGGCGTAGCGCGGTGCGCCCGCCAGGTCCAACACGATGACGCGCGGCGTTTGCGGGAAGTTCAGCGGCGCATCGGTCACGGAGCGCAGGAAGGCCGCGCTGATGCCCGCTTTCATGGCGTAGACATTCAATCCCCCGGGCGTCACATCGATCACCGCCAGGTCGGTATAGATGCGCGTCACCACGCCCTTGCCCGTCAGCGGATAAGTGCATTGCCGAAGCACCTTTGGCGTGCCGTCACGGCCGCGGTGTTCCATCGTGACCAGCACCTGCTTGGCGCCCACTGCCAGGTCCATCGCACCGCCCACGGCGGGAATGGCGTCGGCCGCATCGGTCTTCCAGTTGGCCAGGTCGCCGGATGCAGATACCTGGAAGGCGCCGAGCACGGCGTAGTCCAGATGGCCGCCGCGCATCATCGCGAACGACACGGTGTGCTCGGTGATGGACGCGCCGTCCAACAGCGTGATCGGCTGGCGGCTGGCGTTGATCAGGTCGGGGTCCACGTTGTCGCCGCTGGCGGCGGGACCCATGCCCAGGATGCCGTTTTCGCTGTGCAGCAGGATGTCCTTGTCGGTGGGCAGGTAGTCGCCCACCAGCGTCGGCATGCCGATGCCCAGGTTGACGATGGAGCCGTCGGGGATGTCGCTGGCCAGCAACTGCGCGATCTGCTGGCGGGTCAAGCCGATAGTGTCTTGCATGTCAGGCCTCCACCCGCACCACGGATTTCACGAAGATGCCCTGCGTCATGACCTGTTCGGGCACGAACGAACCCAACGGCACGACCTCGTCGACCTGCGCGATGGCGTGGCCCGCGGCCATGCACATCACAGGGTTGAAGTTGCGCGCCGCGTGGCGGTACATCAGGTTGCCCCAGCGGTCGCCCAGGTGCGCGCGGATCAGCGCATAGTCGCCGCGCAGCGGATGTTCCAGCACATAGCCCACGCCGTCGATCACCTCCTGGCGCCGGCCGGCGGCCAGTTCCGTGCCGTAGCCGGTGGGCGTGTAGAACGGCCCCAGCCCGGCGCCGGCCGCACGCAGGCGCTCGGCCAACGTGCCCTGCGGCACGCATTCGAGTTCCACCTCGCCGGCACGGAACGCACGCGCGAACGCGTCGGAATTCGGCGGGCGAGGATGCGAGCAGATGATCTTGCGGACTTGCTTGCGGATCAGCAGCGCGGCAATGCCCCGCTCGAACGTGCCCGCATTGTTGGAGATGATGGTCAGATCGCGGCGTCCCGATTCCGCCAGGCATTGCAGCAGTTCGTAGGGCACGCCTGCTTCGCCAAAACCGCCCACCAGCACGGAGGCGCCGTCGGGAATAACCGCCACGGCCTCTGCCATGGATGCTTGAATCTTGTCGATCACTTATTGCTCCTGCGCCAGTCCGGCCGTATCCACGATCTGTTTCCAGCGGGCGCGCTCCTGGTCGATGAACGCGCTGAACTCGGCCGGCGTATTGCCGCCCGCCTGCCCGCCCATGGCCTTGAAGCGGTCGCTGATTTCGGGGCTGCGCACCACGTCGCGCGTCGCCGCGTAGAGCTTGTCGACGACGGCCTGGGGCGTGCCGGCCGGGGCGACCAGGCCGAACCATGCCGTCACCACCATGTCCTTCACGCCCGCCTCGGCCATGGTCGGTACGTCGGGCAATTCGGCCAGGCGGCGGTCGCTGGTGACGGCCAGCGCGCGCAGCTTGCCGGACTGGATGAAGGGCATCGAGCTGGGCAGGTTGTCGATCATGAAGGTGAACTGCTGGCCCAATAGCGCGGCAACCGCAGGGCCCGCGCCCTTGTAGGGCACGTGCGTGCCGGGAATGCCGGCGCGCTGCTTGAAGAGTTCGGCCGACAGGTGCGGCGACTGTCCCGCGCCGGAGCTGCCGAACGACACCTTGGCCGGGTCCTTCCTGGCCAAGGCCAGCAGGTCGGCAACCGAGCGTGCTGGCGAGGCTTCATTCACCACCAGCACGTTGGGCACTGATATCACCAACGTCACGGGCGCGAAATCGGCGGGCTTGTAGGGCAGCGTCTTGTACAGGGCGTAGTTGATCGCGTTGGGGCCGATGTTGCCCATCAGCAAGGTGTAGCCGTCGGGTTTGGCGCGCGCCATCGTCTGTGTCCCGATGATGCCGGCGGCGCCCGCGCGGTTCTCCACGATCACCTGCTGCCCCAGCTTGACGCCCAGCTTGTCGGCGATCAGCCGCGCGGCGATGTCGGTGGTGCCGCCGGGCGCGGCCGGGATGATGAGGGTGATCGGCCGTTCAGGCCAGGCGGCATGGGCCTGGCCTGCCACGACGAATGCCATCGCGCCGGCAGCCAGCCAGCGATGCACGTGCAACATGCTTGTCTCCCGACGTGATCATTGATTGATCAACTTGTGGAGACAGAGTGTGTGCGCGACGCGGGCAAATGCCTATTCTGCAATCTGGAGGGCGGCCTTCGCCTGAGGTGAACGCAGGCCTTGGGCTTGCGGCTTTGCCGCGGCCTCTTCCTGCAGCGCGTGCCACAAGCGGTTGGCCACGGGCCCCTGCGGGCGGTCGCTGCGCCGGGCGGCGGCCAGTTCCTCGACGCTGCCCGGCAGATGGCGGCTGGCGATCGACACCAGCCTGCCGTCGCGCAATTCGTCTTCGATCAGGAACCGCGGCAGATGGCCCCACCCCATGCCTTGCAGGATGACGTCCTTTTTCATGAGCTGGTCCGGCACCGTGCATTGCGGTGCGCCATCCACCATGAAGTAATCACGCGGCGGGGTATGGCGAGCGGTGTCGCGCATCACGCATTGCGTGGCCTCGCGCAATTGCCGCAAGCTGACGGCACGGCCTCGTGCAGCGGGAAAAAACCCGGGCGCGGCCACCGGAATGAACGGCACCTTGGCCAGGTCCAGCCATTCGATGCGCGGCTCTTGCTTGTCGACGCGGTGCAGGATCAGATCCGCGTCGCCATCCAGCAGGCGCTCCGCCGGGCCGCCGACGGCTTCGAAGTGCAGGTGCAGGCGAGTGCCGGGGCACTGCGCGGAAAAGCGGTTCAGCACCGCCAGCATCCACGGCCGCGGGCACAGGTCGCCGATCACCACGTGCAGATCGCTTTCTTCGCCCATCGCCAACTGCGCGGCATGCGTGCGCAGGCCTTCCAGTTCGCGCAGCAGGCCTTGGGCACGGCGATGAAAGGACTGCCCCCCCGGCGTCAGCCGCACGCGATAGCCGCTGCGGTCCAGCAAGGCCAGATCCAGCTGGCGTTCAAGCTTGGCCACGGCCGCGAACACGGCGGGATGCGAACGATGCAGCGCCTGGGCGGCGGCCTGGAAGCCGCCCGCCCGCGCCACGGCGTCGAAGCACTGCAGATCGTGCAAGGTGAAGTCGCTGATGGGGGCCTCCAGTGTCTGTTTTTCTGACAAGGATCGTCCAGACTTTGTAATTTCTTATCGAACGGCACGCAACTACGATTTGCCTCATTCTTTCCCTGACAAGGCAGATACCGCATGCAAGACCTCTCGTTTTTCACCACCGGCGACGGTGTCCGCATCGCCTACCGCCTTGATGGCGCCGCCGGCTTGCCCGTGCTGGTCCTGTCCAATTCCATCGGCACCACGTTGCACATGTGGGACGGCCAGATTCCCGCCCTTTTCCAACATTTCCGCGTGCTGCGCTACGACACGCGCGGCCACGGCGCATCGGGCGTGCCGGCGGGCGCCTATTCGATGGATCGGCTGGGCCATGACGTCGTCGAATTGCTGGATGGCCTGGCCATCCCGCGCGCGCATTTCCTGGGGTTGTCGCTAGGCGGCTTTATCGGGCAATGGCTGGGCGTGCACGCGCCGGAACGCATCGGCCGGCTGGTCCTGGCCAACACGTCGGCCTACCTGGGGCCCGCGCCGCAATGGGACGAACGCATCGCCGCCACGCTGCGGGCGGCCGACATGACCGATACCGCCGAGATGTTCCTGGGCAATTGGTTTCCCGCCCGCATGCTGCAAGCCGGCGGCCCGGTCATCGACGCGTTCCGCGCCATGCTGATGGCCACTGACAAGCACGGTTTGGCGGGTGCGTTCGCGGCGGTGCGCGACGCGGACTTGCGCCGCACCATCGCGCTGATCACGGCGCCGACCCTGGTCATCTCGGGCCGCGATGACACCGTGACGGCCGCCAGCCATGGCGCGGCCATCGCGGCCACGGTGCCCGGCGCCCGGTTGCTGGAGCTGCCAGCGGTGCACCTGTCGAACATCGAATTGCCTGCGCAATTCGTGGACGCGGTGCTGGGGTTCCTGCTGGCGCGCTAGTGGCGCGCCGCGCCGGGGTGGCTTATTCCCCTGCCCGCTCCCAGCGCCGCTGGATGGCCTTGGCCGCCACGACCCCGTCGGCCATCGACGTGACGACGCAGGGGTGCATGCGGTGGGCCACTTCGCCCACGGCGTAGATGTCGGGCACGCTGGTTTCGGCGGTGGCGACATCCGTGCGGATGTAGCCACGATCGTCGCGGGCCAATCGCAGGCCGTCGGCAAAGGCGGCTTGCGGCTCCCAGCCGTAAAAGACCAGGATCAGGTCGTAGGGCTGGCCGTCCACGCTGCGCCGGACGGGATCTACCTGGTAGGGGCCGATGCGCACGCCTTCGCGGCCGGCGCGCGTCACCCACTGCTGCTGGGCGCGAACGCTGCGGGCATACAGATGCACGGCGCGGGCGCCACGATTACGCACATAGACGTAGTTTTCAAACGCGTTGTCGCCCCCGCCCAGCACCGCGACCGACAGGCCGGAGTAGTCCTGCGCGACGATGGGGGACCCCGGGCCGATCAGCACGCCGGGCCACGTCGCCCCAGGCGGGTGGTCCGGCAAGCCCCTGGCGCGCACGCCGGAGGCGATCACCAGCGTGCGCCCGCGCACTTGGGTCTGGCTGCCGTCCTGGCCAGTCAAGGTAGCCTGGATGCCGCCCTTGCAGGGCAGCACGCCAGTCACGCGGGTTTCCAGGCGCAGCGGCACGCCGGCCGCGCGCACGCTGGTGTCGATGTTGGTCGCCACCTGCTGGCCGGTCACCCCGGGCAGCACGGCGATCCAATCGTCGGCGAACGGGTTGTCATTGGCCAGACCGCCCAGGCGGGGGCCGGCTTCGACCAATAGCGGGGACAGACCCAGCCTGGCCAGCCACAGGGCGCAGGAAGCGCCGGCCGGGCCGCCGCCTACAATGACCGCATCGTGCATCTGTTGCATTTCACCCCTTATTGACTGCGCCGGCGTCGTGAAGACGCCCGGACATGGCCGAATTGTAGCCAGCGCGCCGCCCCCGGCCCGCTGTCGCCTTACAATCCCGCCTGTCCCACCCAGGTTTCCATCATGCCCACACGCCGCATCATCCTTTCCGGGCTTGCGCTCGACGCCCGCATCGGCATCCTTGAACACGAGCGACGCGCCACCCAGCCCTTGCACGTCGACGCCGAGTTCGACGTGGACATCCAGCGCTCGGTCGACGATCACGATATCCACAGCGTGCTGGATTACCGCCGGCTGCGCGAAGCCATCGTCGAGGAATGCACGCAGGCGCATGTGAACCTGATCGAAACCCTGTCCGAACAAGTCGCCGCGCGCCTGCTGGCCGACTTCCAGGAAATCCGCTAGCTGCGCCTGCGCATCAGCAAGCCCATGGCCTTCTCCGACTGTGCGGCGGTGGGCGTGGAAATCCAGATTACCCGTTGACCATGAACGATATCGCTCCCCCCGGCATCCGCTTCCGTACCGAAGCCGACGAAAACGCAGCCCCCACGCCGCGCGCAAAAGATGCGCTTGCTGCGGAGAAGGCCCGCTACGAAGGCAACAAGCTGACCAAGCGCCTGGCCCGCGAGACGACGCGCGCGCTGTCCGACTACAACATGATCGGCGAAGGTGACCGCGTCATGGTCTGCCTGTCGGGTGGCAAGGATTCCTATGCGATGCTGGACATCCTGCTTCAGCTGCAAAAGCGCGCGCCGTTCAAGTTCGAGCTGATCGCGGTCAACCTGGACCAGAAGCAACCGGATTTCCCCGACCACATCCTGCCCCAGTACCTGAAGGAACTGGGCGTGCCCTTCCATATCGAAACGCAAGACACGTATTCCATCGTGACGCGCGTGCTGGAAGAGGGCAAGACGATGTGCTCGCTCTGTTCGCGCCTGCGCCGCGGCATCCTGTACCGCGTCGCGTCCGAACTGGGCGCCACGAAGATTGCGCTGGGCCACCACCGCGATGACATCCTGGCCACCTTCTTCCTGAACCTGTTCTACGGCGGCAAGGCCAAGGGCATGCCGCCCAAGCTGGTGTCCGACGACGGCCGCCACACGGTGATCCGCCCGCTGGCCTATGTGGCCGAAACGGACCTGATCGCCTACGCCGAACTCAAGCAATTCCCCATCATCCCGTGCAATCTCTGCGGTTCCCAGGAAAACCTGAAGCGCAAGGAAGTGGGCCGGATGATCAAGGACTGGGACAAGCAGCACCCGGGCCGCTCGTGGAACGTGTTCAACGCGCTGTCGCGCGTGGTGCCGTCGCACCTGATGGACCGCGACCTGTTCGACTTCGTGGGCCTGAAGCCCACGGGCGTGCCGGACGCCAATGGCGACACGGCGTTTGACGCGGTGGATCCCGACGAAGACGGCGACGACGCGTGTGGCGACACGCCGAACGCGCTGGAACCGGGCGCGATCATCGAAAAGAAGGTGACGTTCACGCGCAGCTGATGTAACCCGTTGCGCGCAAAAAAATGGCCGCGTCATTGCGGCCATTTTTTCGCCTGCGACGCATGGCTACGCGTTCAGCACGCGGATCGGTTTGCCCGCCTGGAACGCCTTCACGGCTTCCAGCGCGTTTTGGTAGAACGCCTCGAAGTTCTCGCGGCTGACATAGCCCAGATGCGGGGTCAGGATCACGTTGTCGAGATCGCGCACGGTGTCGGTGGGCGATAGCGGCTCTTCCGCGTATACGTCCAGGCCCGCGCCCGCGATACGGAACTTCACCAGCGCGTCCATCAGCGCTTCCTGATCCACCAGGCCGGCGCGCGACGTGTTCACCAGATAGGCGGTGGGCTTCATCGCGGCCAATGCGGCGGCGTCGACCACATGGCGGCTGCGGTCCGACAGGATCAGGTGCAGGCTGACGACGTCCGACGTTGCGAAGAGTTCGTGCTTGTCCACCCGCTTGACGCCAGCAGCCTCGGCGCGCTCGTCCGTCAGGTTGGGGCTCCAGGCCACCACGTCCATGCCGAACGCCTGGCCCACCTTGGCCACGGCAGCGCCCAGCTTGCCCAGGCCCAGCACGCCCAGCCGTTTGCCGGCCAGAGGCTCGGGCATGGCGGTTTGCCACATGCCGCGGCGCATGGCCGCGTCTTCGGCGGGCAGGTGCTTGAACAGGCCCAGGATGTGCGCCCAGGCCAGTTCGGCCGTGGCGGTGCTGGCGTCCGCGCTGCCGGGCGCGCCGCACACGACGATGCCCTGCGCGGTGCAGGCCGGCATGTCGATCGCGTTGTTGCGCATGCCCGTCGTGACCAGCAGGCGCAGCTTGGGCAATGCGCGGATGCGCTCGGCGGGGAACGGCGTGCGCTCGCGCATGGCCACGATCACGTCGAAGGGCTCAAGCGTGGGCTCGACCTGTTCGTCAGGGATGAAGTTGTTGAAGATCTGCACCTCGGCGCCGCCGCCCAAAGAGGTCCAATCCGCATAGCGCCGGGCTACGTCGTGGTAATCGTCGAGAATTGCGATTTTCAAGTGGGGTCTCCGGGTGGCGTGGCGCTAGCCGCGCCAGCCTACCCGGCCGGCGCGCGGCGCCGGTCAGTTCAAACGGGCATTGAGTTGGTCAAGCGGGATCGCCCCGCTGACGCGCGAACCGTCGGCGAAGAACAGCGTCGGCGTGCCGCGCACCATCAGCTTGTGGCCCAGGGCCAGCAGCTTGTCTTCCGGCACGTCGCAACGGGCGGTCGCGGGCTTCTTGCCGCGCACCATCCAGTCGTCCCAAGCACGGCCCTTGTCGGCCGCGCACCAGACGTCACGCACCTTGTCCTTGGAATCAGGCGACAGGATCGGGTACATGAAGGTGTAGACGGTGACGTTGTCCAGGTCTTCCATCGTCTTGCGCAACTGCTTGCAATAGCCGCAATTGGGATCTTCGAAGATCGCGACCTTGCGCGAGCCGTCGCCCTTGACCTGCTTGATGGCCAGGTCCAGCGGCAGCTGGTCGAACGAGACGGCGCTGAGCTTTTCTTGCGATTCGCGGGTAACGTCGCGGCGCGTCATGGCGTCGATCAACGGCCCTTCCATGACCCAGGTGACCTTTTCGTCCGTGTAGATCAGGTCCATGCCCAACTGCACTTCAAACAGGCCATAGGGCGTGCGGCGCACGGCCGTCACGTCCATGCCGGTGAACCGCTGCTGGAAACGTTCCTTGACGGCATCCGCAACGGGATCGACCTGCGTGGTCGAAACGCTTTTTTCGTCCTTGCCAGGCTGACCGACGGACTGCGTGGACACGGACTTGTCGCCCTTGGCGGGCGCCTGCGCCAGCGCCGTGGCGGACAACCCCAGGCCACCGGCCAGGAAACAAGCCGCCAGCGTGGCGGAGATGCGGAAGTTCATCAGTACTCCTGTACTTATCGTGTTCTTTGGACGCAAGCGTAACGCATCCCGGCAGTGCCGGCGGGGACGGGTCCGAACGCCGCGCGAATGCCTGTCAGACTGCCGCCCCGGGCCAAGGTTCAACGGCCCGCCGCGGCAGGGCTCAATTGGCCGATGCGCCGGCGATCAGGCGGCGCTTTACCAGCGGCGCCTTTTCGACCCAATGCATGCCGGCGTTGCGCAGCCACACCAGCGGCGTGGCGCGGGACGCGAACAGCTTGTGCAGGCCGTCGGTGGCCAGGCGCATCGCCAGCACCGGTTCGGCGCGCGCGCGCTGGTAGCGGTGCAGCACGCGCAGGTCGCCCGCCGTTCGGTAGGACTCGCGATCGGCCACCGTGCGGGCCAGCGCTTCCACGTCGCCCAGGCCCAGGTTCAGGCCCTGCCCCGCCAGCGGGTGCAGGCGGTGCGCGGCATCACCGGCCAGCGCGATGCCGGGCGCCACCATCTGCGCGCGCTCCAGCGTCAACGGGAAACCGTGCAACTTGCTGCGCACCTTCAGCCGGCCCAGGCGCCCCTCGGAAGCCTCGGCCAACAGGCTTTCCAGCCTGGCGGCCTGCGCGTCGGCCGGCAATGCCAGCAAGGCCTGCGCCGGTTCGGTGCGCATGGACCACACCATGGAAACTTGCGGGCCGTCGGCGGTATCGGGCAGCGGCAGCAGCGCCAACACGCCGTCGTCGCGGAACCACTGGATCGCCGTGCCCTGATGGGCGCGTTCGGCGTCCAGATGCACGACCAGCCCCGTGTCGTCATAGGACACGGCATCGTGCTTCATGCCCGCGGCCGTGCGCAGCGGCGAGGCCGCCCCGTCGGCGCCCACGAACAGCTCAGCCCGGATGCGCGTGCCGCTTTCGGTATCGACCGCGCCATCCTGGTAGCCCGTGCAGCGGTCTTCCAGCCAGGGGATGCCGAACATGCGCACGGCCTGGACCAGCACGCGTTCGATCTCGCCGGATTCGACGATCCAGGCCAGTTGCGGCAGTGCCGCCTGCCAGGCGTTCAGGTTGACCTGCCCGTCCGCATCGCCATGGATCTCCATGGCTTCGACCGGCATCAGCCGGGACGCGGGCATGGCGTCCCATACGCCCAGCCCGGCCAGAAAGCGCTGGCTGGCGGGCGAAATGGCATAGACGCGCGGGTGATAGCGGTTGGGATCGGCGGCCGGTACTGCGGTGCGCGGCGCCAGGACGGCGACGCGCTGGCCGCGGCGGGCCAACGCCAACGCCGTGGACAAGCCCACGATGCCGGCCCCGCAAACGACGATTTGATGGGTCATCTTGCCGAAGGCTCCCCTGCTTGCTTGGGCCACAGCACCCACATCTGGCCCCGTTGCTTCATGCGACCCGCCTGCTGGCCGGCCTCTTCGCCGTAACCCCAGTAGAAGTCGGCGCGCGCCGCGCCGCGGATGGCCGTGCCCGTGTCCTGGGCGAACACCAGCCGCTGCAACGGGCGGTCGGAGGCCGGGAACGTGGTGGCCAGATATACCGGCGTGCCCAGCGGCACGAAGGTGGCGTCGACCGCCACCGAACGCTTGGGCGCCAGCGGGATCGCGTAGGCGCCCTTCGGGCCCTGTTCGGGGTCGATGACCGGCTCTTCGCGGAAGAAGACGACCGCCGGGTTGGCGTTCAGCATTTCTTGCACGCGCTTGGGGTTGCGCTGGGCCCAGGCGCGAATGTTCTGCATGGACGCCTGGTCGGCGGTCAGTTCGCCGCGGTCGATCAGCCAGCGGCCGATGGACACGTAAGGCTGCCCGTTGTGGTCGGCGTAGGCCACGCGGATGGTCTTGCCGGTATCGGGGCCGTCGGTCAGTTGCACGCGGCCCGAGCCCTGCACCTGCAGGAAGAAATTGTCGACGGGATCATCCACCCACACGACCACGGGCGGCCGGCGGCCGGACGACTCGATCGCGGCGCGGGTGTCATAGGGCACCACGCGCTTGCCTTCGAGCTTGCCGCGCACGCGCTTGCCGGCCAGATCCGGATAGATCGAGCCAAGGTCGATCGTCAGCAGATCGGCGGGCACGGCGTAGAGGGGCCACTGGTAATTGCCGCCCTGGCGACGCGAGCCGCGCACCAGGGGTTCGTAGTAGCCGGTGACGGTATTGGTGGCCGGCTTGCCGTCGGCCGCGTTCAGGCGCCACGGCTGCAGATAGGTCTGCAGGAAGCGGCGCACGCCCTCGCCGTCGCCTGCGGCTGGCGCCCGGGCGGGGTCGACGGCCGCGGCGCACACCGGCTGCCAGGCGCGCGGCGTGGCGCGCGCGGGCGCGGCCAGGTTGCCGCTGGTGGGCCGCATCAAGCCGCGGCAGTTGCGCAGGAACAGCGGCCAGAACTGTGTCAGGTCATCGTTGGACCAACCCGGCATCTCGGACCAGCTTGCCGGTTTGAACTTGCCCGCAAGCGCCCGCGGCGCGGTATCCGGCAGGGCCGACAGCGAAGGCACCACCAGGGGGCCCTCGACCGTGGGAGGGCGGGTGCCGGGCAGGCCGGTGTCGCTGGAGTCGGGCGGGACGTCGGAGGGTGTGGAACATGCCGCCAGCAGGACCGACAGCACGGACAGGCTAAGAATGCGCTTCATGAGCAGAGGAGAAAACGGGGCAACGGGCCGGGCCATTCAGTGCAGGGTGCGCGGCATGGCCAGGACGAATTCGGAGATCGGCACTTCAAACGGAATCCCGTTCTCGCCGACGCAGTGGTACGTGCCGCGCATCGTGCCCACCGGGGTGGGCAGCGGACAGCCGCTGGTGTATTCGAAGGTCTCGCCGGGCGCCAACAGGGGCTGCTGCCCCACGATGCCCAGCCCGCGCACTTCCTGCACGCGCTGGTTGCCATCGGTGATGACCCAGTGGCGACTGATCACCTGGGCGGGATGTTCGCCGGTATTGGTGATGCGGACGGTATAGGCAAACACGAACTGCTGTTCGCCGGGATCGGACTGTTCAGGCACGAAGCGCGGAGAGACAGAGACGCTAAGGTCGTAAGGTTTCACAGTCCTTCCCTGTGTGGCTGGGCGCGGTGGCCGGATGACGGCGCCGGACGCTTGCATGACGCAGTTTTCGGACCCGCGGGACCGGGCGGTTCCCGATATCGCGCCTCAAACTGCAATAATGGCACATTATGCCCTTCCCGACCCCGAACATCATGTCATCCTCCACGGCCTCCACCCGCATCACCCCCAGCATCCTGTCGGCTGACTTCGCCCGCCTGGGCGAGGAAGTCCGCAACGTTGTCGCCGCCGGCGCCGATTGGATCCATGTGGACGTGATGGACAACCACTATGTCCCCAACCTGACCATCGGCCCGATGGTGTGCGCGGCGATCCGCCCCCACGTCCAGGTGCCGATCGACGTGCACCTGATGGTTGAACCGGTGGACGACCTGGTGCCGATGTTCGCCAAGGCCGGCGCCGACTACATCAGCTTCCACCCGGACGCCAGCCGCCACGTGGACCGCACGCTGTCCCTGATCCGCGAAAACGGCTGTAAAGCCGGGCTGGTGTTCAACCCCGCCACGCCGCTGACCTACCTGGACTACGTCATGGACAAGATCGACCTGGTCCTGATCATGTCGGTGAACCCGGGCTTTGGCGGCCAGAGCTTCATCCCCGGCGCGCTGACCAAGCTGCGCGAAGCGCGCGCGAAAATCGACGCCTGGATGCAGGCCGGCGGCCAGGAAATCGTGCTGCAAGTGGACGGCGGCGTCAAAATCGACAACATCGCCGAGATCCGCCGCGCGGGCGCGGACACCTTCGTGGCCGGTTCGGCCATTTTCGGCAAGCCGGACTACGCCGGCATCATCACGTCCATGCGCGAACAGATCGCCATCGGCGAAACCACCGCCATCTAAGGACCAGGACCCGACATGACCGCTTTTCGCGCTGCGCTGCTGGACCTGGACGGCACCTTGCTGGATTCCATCCCCGATCTGGCCTTCGCGGCCAATGCCATGCGCGTGGAGCTCGGCATGACCGCGCTGCGCGAAGACGTGGTGGCCACCTTCGTCGGCAAGGGCGTAGACAACCTGGTCCGCCGCAGCCTGGCGGGCAGCCTGGATGCCGCCGACCCGTCGGCCGAGGACTTCGCCCGCGCCCGCGAGGCCTTCTACCGCCACTACCACCTGGTCAATGGTGAACGCGCCCAGGTCTACCCCGGCGTCATCGACGGGCTGAAACACATGCGCGACCAGGGCCTGAAGCTGGCCGTCGTCACCAACAAGCCCACTGAGTTCACGCTGCCGCTTTTGCAGCGCACCGGCCTGGCGGGCTTTTTCGACGCGGTCGTCTGCGGCGACACCTGCGCGCGCCGCAAGCCCGACCCCGACCAGGTGCTGCACGCCTGCGAACTGCTGGGCGTGGCGGTGACCGAAGCCGTGACCATCGGCGACTCGATCAATGACGCGCAAGCCGGCCGCACGGCGGGCACGCAGGTGCTGGTCGTGCCTTACGGCTACAACGAAGGCCGTGACGTGCGCGAGCTGGATGTCGATGGTATAGTGGACACGCTAGTCAACGCCGCGCAGTGGGTGGCGCTCTGGAACCAAAACCAGAACGCCGCGACAGCAGCCTCCTGAAAAGGGCGCTCCGCTAAAACATACGCGGCCTGGCAACACCTGAATTATCAAAGACTTATTTCGGATCAATGAACGCTTATCCCCAGAACCAAATGCTCGGCGCCTCGTGGCGCTGGTGGCGTTTGTCTTCCGGGTGGCGATGATCCCTCCCGGCCCTGGACGCGTATGCCGCCTAGTGCCGTAGCTGTGTAAACCACAGAGCCAAGCCCGGAACCAGTAACCTGGACCGGGCTTTTTTGTTGTGCGCCCGGTCTGAAAGCAAACACCCCATCGCTTACGAGACCCCGACATGACCGAAATCGAATTCAAGGCCCTCGCCGCGCAAGGCTACAACCGCATTCCGCTGGTCGCCGAAACCTACGCCGACCTGGACACGCCGCTGGGCATCTACCTGAAGCTGGCGCATGCGGGCCCCCTGGCCGGCCGCATGACCTGCCTGATGGAATCGGTGGTGGGCGGCGAGCGCTTCGGGCGCTATTCCTTCATCGGCCTGCCGGCCCGCACGGTGATCCGCGCCAGCGGCACCCTGACGGAAGTGCTGCACGACGGTCAGGTCGTGGAAACGCATGAGGGCGATCCGCTGGCCTTCATCGAGCAGTACCAGGGCCGTTTCAAGGTCGCCCTGCGCCCGGGCATGCCGCGCTTCTGCGGCGGCCTGGCCGGCTACTTCGGCTATGACACCGTGCGCCACATCGAGCCGTGCCTGGGGCCCGCCGTCAAGCCGTTCCCGGCGGGCATGGAAGGCGGCACCCCCGACCTGATGCTGATGCACGTGGACGAACTGGTCATCGTGGACAACCTGGCCGGCCGCATCTACCTGATGGTCTACGCCGACCCCAGCCAGCCCGAATCCTATAGCCGCGCCCAACAGCGGCTGCACGACCTGCGCGCGCGCCTGCGACGCCCGGTGGAAATCCCGTACAGCCACGCCAGCATGCAGACCGAAGAGCGGCGCGACTTCAAGAAGGAAGACTATCTGGCGGCCGTGCGCCGCGCCAAGGAACACATCGCCGCCGGCGACCTGATGCAGGTACAAGTGGGCCAGGTCATCGCCAAGCCCTTCCGCGATTCGCCACTTTCCCTCTACCGCGCCCTGCGGTCGTTGAACCCGTCCCCCTACATGTACTTCTGGAACTTTGGCGATTTCCAGGTCGTGGGCGCGTCGCCCGAGATCCTGGTGCGCCAGGAACGCGTGGTGGACAACGGCGTGCCGAAGTCGCAGATCACCATCCGGCCGCTGGCCGGCACCCGCAAGCGCGGCGCCACGCCCGAAGAGGACGCCGCGCTGGCCGCGGAACTGAAGGCAGACCCCAAGGAAGTGGCCGAGCACGTGATGCTGATCGACCTGGCCCGCAACGACGTGGGCCGCGTGGCCGAAGTGGGCTCGGTGAAGGTCAGCGACACCATGGTCATCGAACGCTACTCGCACGTGATGCACCTGGTGTCCAACGTGACCGGCAACCTGAACCCTGGCATGAGCAGCATGGACGTGCTGCGCGCGTCGTTCCCCGCCGGCACGCTGACGGGCGCGCCCAAGGTCGAGGCCATGAAAATCATCGATGAACTGGAACCCGTGCGCCGCGGCATCTACGGCGGCGCGGCCGGCTACCTGTCCTATGGCGGCGAAATGGACGTGGCCATCGCCATCCGCACCGGCGTCATCAAGGACGGCACGCTGTACGTGCAGGCCGCCGCCGGCATCGTGGCCGACTCCAACCCCGAAGCCGAATGGGCCGAAACGGAAGCCAAGGCCCGCGCGGTGCTGCGCGCCGCCGAACAGGTGCAGCACGGCCTGGACGAACCCATCTGATCCCGGCCCCGCCCGAACCGAATACCGCCCCGCACGGAGAAAAAAATGCTGTTGATGATCGATAACTACGACTCTTTTACCTACAACCTGGTCCAATACTTCGGCGAACTGGGCGAAGACGTGCGCGTGGCGCGCAACGACCAGATCACGCTGGAGGAGATCGCCGCCCTGAATCCGGACCGCATCTGCGTGTCGCCCGGGCCCTGCTCGCCCGCCGAGGCCGGCATTTCGGTGGCCGCGATCCAGGCCTTCGCCGGCAAGAAGCCCATCCTGGGCGTGTGCCTGGGCCACCAGGCCATCGGCGCGGCCTACGGTGGCGACATCGTCCGCGCGCAGCAGATCATGCACGGCAAAACCGTCAAGATCTCGCACACGGGCACCGACCTCTTCACCGGCCTGCCCACCCCGTACACCGTGATCCGTTACAACTCGCTGACCATCGACCCCGCCACCCTGCCCGACTGCCTGGCGGTGACGGCGACCGCCCCGGATGGCGACATCATGGGGGTCCGCCACAAATCCCTGCCGCTGTACGGAGTACAGTTCCACCCCGAATCCGTGCTCAGCGAACATGGCCACGCCCTGCTGCGCAATTTCCTGAACCTCGCCTGAGAAGGACGCACCGTGACGATTTCCCCCACCGAAGCGCTGACGCGCTGCATTGAACACCGCGAAATTTTCCACGACGAGATGCTGCATCTGATGCGCATGCTGATGCGCGGCGAGATGTCCCCGCAGATCGCAAGCGCCCTGCTGATGGGCCTGCGCGTGAAGAAGGAAACCATTGGCGAGATCACCGCGGCCGCGCAGGTCATGCGCGAATTCGCCACGCCCGTCGTGACGCCCAATCCGCTGGACCTGCTGGACATGTGCGGCACTGGCGGCGACGGCAGCCACACCTTCAATATTTCGACGACCGCCATGTTCGTGGCGGCGGCGGCCGGCGTGCCGATCGCCAAGCACGGCAATCGCAGCGCGTCGTCCTCCAGCGGTAGCGCCGATGTGCTGGAAGCCCTGGGCGCCAACCTGGTCCTGACGCCCGAAGACGTGGCCGAGTGCATCCAGGCCACCGGCATCGGCTTCATGTTCGCGCCCGCCCACCACGGCGCCATGAAGAACGTGGCGGCCGTGCGCAAGGAACTGGCCGTGCGCACCATTTTCAACATCCTTGGCCCGCTGACCAACCCGGCTGGCGCCGCCAACCAGCTGATGGGCGTGTTCCACCCCGATCTCGTCGGCATCCAGGTGCGGGTGCTGGAACGCCTGGGATCGCGCCACGTGCTGGTGGTGCACGGCAAGGACGGCATGGACGAAGCGTCGTTGGGCGGGGCCACCCTGGTGGGCGAGCTGAAAGATGGTCAAATACGGGAATATGAAATCCACCCTGAGGACTACGGGCTATCCATGATGTCCAATCGGTCCATCAAGGTGTCCAATCGCGAGCAGTCGCGCGAACTTGTCATCGAAGCGCTGGACAATGTGGAGGGCGCCGCGCGCGACATCGTCGCGCTGAATGCGGGGCTGGCCATCTATGCCGGCAATAAAGCTGATTCCATTCCCGAAGCCTTAGCGCTAGCATTTGAATTGATTGCCACCGGCGCGGCGCGAGCCAAGCTGGAAGAATTCTGCGCATATACCCGGAAATTCCAGAAATGAACGATATTCTTGCGAAGATCCTCGCCGTCAAGGTCGAGGAAGTCGCCGCCGCTCGCCAGATGCGCAGCGAAGCCGAGGTCCTGCGCGAAGCGCAGGCGCGGCAGGACGTACGTGGCTTTGCCCAAGCCATCGAGGACAAGATCTCGCAGGGCAAAGCCGGCGTCATCGCTGAAATCAAGAAAGCGTCGCCCTCCAAGGGGGTGCTGCGCGACACCTTCGCCCCCGCCGACATCGCTTCGACCTATGCGGTGCACGGCGCGGCGTGCCTGTCGGTGCTGACGGACGTGCAGTTCTTCCAGGGCTCGCACGACCACCTGCGCCAGGCGCGCGCCGCCTGCTCGCTGCCGGTGCTGCGCAAGGATTTCGTGATCGACCCCTACCAGATCATCGCCGCCCGCGCGATGGGCGCGGACTGCGTGCTGCTGATCGTGGCCGCGCTGTCGCCGTCGCAATTGCGCGACTACGAGACGTTGGCGATGGAACTGGGCATGGATGTGCTGGTGGAAGTGCACGACGCCCGGGAACTGGACGTGGCGCTGACCATGAAGACACCGCTGCTGGGCATCAACAACCGCAACCTGCGCACGTTCGAGACCAGCCTGAAGAACACGCTGGACCTGCTGCCCAACATTCCGGCGGGCAAGCGCGTCGTGACCGAAAGCGGCATCCTGAAGCCGGAAGACGTCAAGCTGATGCGCGACCACCAGGTCAACGCTTTCCTGGTGGGCGAAGCATTCATGCGCGCCAAGGACCCGGGCGCGGAGCTTGCGCGCCTGGTAGGCTAAGGCGCCTGCGGCCAGGGGCTGCGCGAGCGCTATTGCGAACTTGCCGCGCAGCTATCGCGGGCGCGGCACAACCAGATTGCCCGCGCGCCGGTACAGGGTGCTGCGGTGCACACCCAGCGCACGCGCCGCGCGGCTGACGTTGCCGCCGTGCGCGGCCAACGCATCGCGTATTGCGGCATCCGTCATGGATTGCAGATCCGCCGCGCCGCTGCCCGTCGTGGGCGCCGCGTCCGGCGCGCGGGACGCAGCCGGCGACTGCAACAGTTCGGCCGGCAGCATGTCGGCATCGACCACACCCGACGGGCCCGCCAATACATGCAAGGTGCGCAGCACCGCCACCAGCTGCCGGTAATTGCCCGGCCACGAATACGCGGCCAGACGGCCTTCGATCGATGGCGGCAGCACCGGGCCGGGACCTTGCGCCGCCCACAACGCACGCAACAACTCCAGGCGGTCGGCACGGGCGCGCAGCGGTTCAAGCGTGACCGTGTATTCGGCGATGCGGAAATACAGGTCGGGGCGCACCGGCGCATCGGATCCCTCGTGCGCCAACGGACGATGGGTGGCACACACCAGCGCAAAATCCACCGGCACCGGCCGCGCCGCGCCCAGCGGCGACACTTCGCGCGTTTGCAGCACGCGCAGTAAGCGTGATTGCAGCAGCAGCGGCATATCTCCGATTTCATCCAGGAACAGCACGCCACCATGCGCCTGGCGCAGCAGGCCCTTGCTGCCTTGCCTGCGCGCACCCGTAAAGGCGCCGTCTTCGTACCCGAACAGTTCGGATTCGATCAGGCTTTCGGGCAACGCCGCGCAATTGACCGCCACGAATGGCCCCGACGCGCGCTTGCCACGGGCATGCAGTTGGCGGGCAAACACTTCCTTGCCCACGCCCGTTTCGCCTTGCAGCAATATGGAAACGCCCGCATCCGACAGGTGCACCGCGCGCGCCAGCGCGCCTAGGGTGGCCGCGTCGAAGCTGGGCGCCGCCGGCCGAGTGGTGGCGATGGGCAAGGCCGGTGTCGTGGGTTGCGGCGGCCGCGAACGCGGTTGACGCAGCCGCGCGTGGTACCCGGCGCCAGAGCGGGCCAGCACACGGCCGGCCGAATCGGGGCAGCGTTCCAGTTCGCCTTCGAACACGTCGGCGTAGCGATACACGCCTAGGGCCGTTGGAGCCAGGCCCAAGGCCTGCATCGCGCGGCGGTTCGCCCCGATCAGGAGATCGCCCTGGAATGCCAGCAGGCCTTCGCCTGGCGCCCCAAGGCCGGACGGATCATCATGCAGGCGCAGCACCGCGTAGTGCTCGTAGGCCTGTTCAAACAAGCGATGTTCGATGACGTCGACGGCCGCGCGCACCAGCGCCAGCATATCGGGCCGGATGTCGCGCGCCTGGCTGGACAGGTCCAGCACGCCCAGCGTGCGGCCCTCGCTGTCGGTGATGGGCACCGCGGCGCAGGTCAGGATGCGGTTGGGTTCGAAATAATGTTCCGCGCCATGCACGGCGATGGGCCGGCCTTCGACCAGCGCGGTGCCGATGGCATTGGTGCCTGCCGCGGCCTCGTCCCAGGGCGCCCCGGGCATCAGCGCCACGCGGGATGCGCGGCTGGCGAATCCGCTATCGCCATCGCTGTCCAGGACCAACCCCTGGGCGTCCGAAAGTATCACCAGGTTGCCACTGCCGCCGGCCTGGCGGCGCAGGTACGACATGGCGGGTTCCGACAAGCGGCGCAAGGCTTCGTTGCGTTGCTGGGCCTCGCGCAGTTCGCCCTGTGTCATGAGCTCGGCGCGCCGCACACCGCGCATGTCAAAGCCCAGGTCGGCGCACCGGCGCCAGGATCGCAGGATGGGCTCGGCAACGATGCCGCCGGGCACGGCGCCCTGCTGGTTGAACAGCAGGCGCGCTTGCGTCAGCGCGTGCTGACGGGATTGACTGGCCATGCGTGTCTCCTTGGACAGGCGCTTCTGCGACACCTGTTCCGCGACAACGTCGCAAATAACGACATATCGAGGGGCAAAAATGTTGCGCGCGCGTCGTGGCGCGGCGAAGTCAACTGTCGCATGCGAGGGCGCGCGCTGTCCAGCGGGGGAAGCCCGCAGGTTGGCACGTTCCTTGCTTGATACCAGACAGGCAGCCCACTGCCGCTATTCCACAATATCGGAGACAAGCATGGACATCGCAACCCGCATCACCCCGGACACGTATGGCACCCGTCTGGACCTGAAAACGCAGTACGACAACTTCATTGACGGCAAGTGGCAAAAGCCCGCCGATGGCGAGTACTTCGACAACGTCACGCCCGTTACCGGCCAGGTGCTGACCCGCAACGCACGCTCCAAGGACCGCGACATCGACATGGCCCTGGACGCCGCGCACCGCGCCGCGCCGAAATGGGGAGCGACCCCGGCCGCCGAGCGCGCCCGCATGCTGATGCAGATTGCCGACGTTATGGAAGCCAACCTGGAACGCCTGGCCACGGCCGAAACCTGGGACAACGGCAAACCCATTCGCGAAGCGCGCGCCGCCGACATTCCGCTGGCGATCGACCACTTCCGCTACTTTGCCTCGTGCATCCGCAGCCAGGAAGGCGGTCTGTCGGAAATCGATAGCGACACGGTGGCCTACCACTTCAACGAACCGCTGGGCGTGGTCGGCCAGATCATCCCGTGGAACTTCCCCATCCTGATGGCCGCATGGAAGCTGGCGCCCGCGCTGGCGGCCGGCAACTGCGTGGTGCTGAAGCCCGCTGAACAGACGCCGCTGGGCATCCTGCTGTTGATGGAATTGATCGGCGACATCCTGCCGCCGGGCGTGCTGAACGTGGTGACGGGTTTTGGCCTGGAAGCCGGCAAGCCGCTGGCTTCCAGCAAGCGCATCGCCAAGATCGCCTTCACCGGTGAAACCACCACCGGCCGCCTGATCATGCAGTACGCGTCGCAGAACATCATCCCCGTCACGCTGGAACTGGGCGGCAAGTCACCCAACATCTTCTTCGCGGACGTGGCCGCGCAGGATGACGACTTCCTGGACAAGGCCGTCGAAGGTTTCGTCATGTTCGCGCTCAACCAGGGCGAAGTGTGCACGTGCCCCAGCCGCGCGCTGATTCAGGAATCGCTCTACGACAAGTTCATGGAGCGCGCATTGAAGCGCGTGGCCGAGATCAAGCAGGGCAACCCGCTGGACGGCGACACAATGCTGGGCGCGCAGGCCTCCACTGAACAACTGGAGAAGATCCTGTCGTACCTGGACATTGGCAAGCAGGAAGGCGCCGATGTGCTCGCTGGCGGCTCGCGCGCGAAGATGCAGGGCGCGCTGGAAGGCGGCTATTACGTGCAGCCCACGGTCTTCAAGGGCCATAACAAGATGCGCGTGTTCCAGGAAGAGATCTTCGGGCCGGTCGTCGCGGTGACCACGTTCAAGGACGCCGACGACGCGCTGGCGCTGGCCAACGACACGCTCTATGGCCTGGGCGCCGGCGTGTGGTCGCGCGACGCCAACACGTGCTACCGGATGGGTCGCGCCATCAAGGCCGGCCGCGTGTGGACCAACTGCTATCACGCCTATCCCGCGCACGCGGCGTTCGGCGGCTATAAGCAGTCGGGCATCGGACGCGAGAATCACAAGATGATGCTCAACCATTATCAGCAGACGAAGAACCTGCTGGTGAGCTATTCGCCGAAGAAGCTGGGTTTCTTCTGATCGCCAACTGGCAGCCGGGCGCATCGGCCTACGGGCC